>WLWD01001792.1_pt1 | contig 137874 bp, 118 predicted proteins | sample 6712731 | NCBI WGS metagenome assembly WLWD01 (sample SAMN12718690, study PRJNA576275) | sponge metagenome | isolation source: marine sponge | host: Mycale hentscheli | place: New Zealand: South Island, Marlborough, Capsize Point | collected 2014-11-01
GTCGTTCCATGTTTGTGACTTAAGCAAATGTGGAGGCAACCCAATGACCCAACCGGATTACCCTAACCTATATGAAGTAGTGATGGAACAATTGATTCAACATGGCCCCCAGGCTTTTCGTGATGTCATTACCGCGATGATGAATCAGGCCATGCAGATTGAGCGGTCTCAGTTTCTGGGTGCCGCCCCTCACGAACGCAGCAACGACCGTCAGGGCCATGCCAATGGATTCAAACCCAAACTGGTGGACACGACTCTTGGGACACTGAATTTGTCGATACCCAAGACCCGTAACCACGGTGAGTCCGGGTTTTATCCACAGTGTCTGGAACAGGGACGGCGTAGTGAACGTGCTTTGATGCTGTGTGTGGCAAAGATGTACATCAGCGGGGTCAGTACTCGTCGCGTGGAGAAGGTGCTGGATCTGTTTGGTATTGAGAAGATCTCCTCCACTCAGGTGTCTCGTGCGACGGCCCTGCTGGACGATGCTCTATCGGTTTGGCGTGACCGGGCCCTTGGAGAGATTCGGTATCTGGTACTGGATGCGCGTTACGAACGGGTCAGGATGGATCATGAGGTGGTGGATGCGGCGGTGCTCAGTGCGGTGGGTATATTGCCGGATGGCAGACGCAGTGTACTGGGCGTGCAGATCGCGACCAGTGAAGCGGAGATCAACTGGCGGGAGTTTTTACAGTCTCTGGTAAAACGGGGGATGCACGGCATCATCTACATTGCCAGTGATGACCACGCGGGCCTCAAAGCAGCGAGACGTGCTGTGTTTCCGGGGGTACCGTGGCAGCGTTGTCAGTTCCACCTGGCACAAAATGCGGTCAATCATGCGCCGACAGCAAAGGTTCGTAGTCGGATTGGTGGTGAACTGCGTTCGGTGTGGAATGCGACGGACGAGGCATCTGCCCGCGCTCAGTTGGAGCAACTGGCGGCCCGTTACGAGTCAGATTACTCAAAGCTGTCGCAATGGCTGCTCGATAACGTTCCTGAAGGACTGACGGTGTTCAATTTACCGGAGTCGCATCATCGAAAGATGAGAACGACGAATGGAATTGAGCGTCCGATCCAGCAGGAGATTAAACGGCGAACCCGGATTGTCCGGGTCTTCCCGAATGAGGCATCTTTACTCAGGCTTGTCAGTGCCATCCTCGTCGAGATTGACGATGAATGGAGCAATGCCGACAAGCGATATATCGTGTGGAACGACGATAATGACTCAACCTAAATCAAAGTTACAGACCTCAGATTACACTACCAAACCAAGTAGTAGAGTATTCGATTGTGTCCAGGCTTCTCGATTCTAACGAAGGCAGATCTTCCGTCGTACGTCTTGTTTAAGTTTTTTCTAAATAGGGTAAGCAATTTGGATTGACGCTCTTCTGGAAGAGCGTCTTGGAGAAAATCAGGGGTCTCACCAAAAATATCGCTCATCCTATCTTTCTGATCGAATTGAGTTACGAATCGGTTGATAAAGTCATACATCAAATTAACTAAAAACTCGCTGTTCCTAATTGCTAGGAAAGGCCTTAGGTCTGAAACATTTAGCCAACCTTTAGGATCAACAAAAAAGAAAGTAAACCCTTCTTTGCACCAGTTAACTATTTCTTCTGAACTTTTCGCATATTCGCCGTGAATACATTCAGCCACAATGGTTGGATAATGATTCTCAGACAGAAAGGTCTTAAGCCTAGTGTAGGGCTTCTCTTCCTTTTCAATAAATAGTGCTCTAAATTTAACATTACGGCCAAACGTGGCATCCAATTGCTTTTTGCAAGACTCCATTTGCTTCAGAGCAATACCAATAGATGTATCCGCTAGAAACTTATCGCCCTCTTGCCATGGGCCAGCAAAACAATCGACAAAGTTGATAACATCCGCCTTACTTCGACCAACTATCATAAACAAACGCTTGAGATAAGATTCAAGGATCTTATGCTTAATATAAGCTTGCTCTCGGCCAATATAGTCATCCGGCAACCCTTCTTTGCCCATAGATTTACCTATTTGAAGTGTTAACTACATGGCCATAGCAGGGATCGTATCCCATAGCCTTCCCTGTAATTCTCTACCATTGGACTTTTTGTTCCTTTTAACGCCATCGTTACCCCATGCACCCCACTGCTTAAAAAAGAACTTTACGTCTGACTTTTGACATTGATCTCGTATATTCAAAACCCATTTTTCTCTCATTGGCCTTGCTCCTGCCCCCGACTCCCCACCTACAATTACCCAATGAATGCCCGCTAAGTACAATTCACCAAGGTCCTCAAGCAGTGGTTCAGCAGATAAAAATCTCGTATCTGCATCAATACTTTGCAGGTCTTTAATACGTCGTTTCCCATACTTTTTATCCTCTACTGACACACCTAGCCACGCATTCTTTGGAACTGCATGATTCTCAAAATACGACGCCATTCTTTGGCTTCTCTTTGTAAGTATTTGGTATGTGTGTTGAGGAGTTTTCTTTATCACGTCCATCACTTGATCAATGTAACTAAATGAAACACCACTTTGAAACAAATCACTCATTGAGTTCACAAAATACATGGTAGGTTTGCGCCTTAATGTGGGTTGCTCTAAACGGCTCGGGACCAAACTTAGTTTGAAACCGTTCTCGTAACCTGAGGTGCCCATTGCTTGGAGCCTTCGTGACATAGTTTCAGCATAACAGTGTTTGCAACCGGGAGAGACTTTGACACATCCCACCACCGGGTTCCAAGTTCGCTCTGTCCATTCTATTTTACTCATAATATTTATACACTCTAAGAGTTTAAATTCTACTTCGTTGTCGTTGTGCTCGCTTTCGACAACTTACCCCGTCATATTTGGCACGCCCATATACCAATCGTCCGCACTGGCAAGCACATCGCTTCTCTGCTTCCGCTTTAATGCGAATCTGCCCCGCTTCTTCTCCGTAGTAATCTCGTTGGATGAGTTTTGCAAGGTAACAACTCAAAGGCAGTGGCACACCGTTGGCTACCGCTTGCTTTTTTCCAGATAATGAGAAAAACGGCAAGTCAAAATCATGAGAGAGACCTTGAATCTCACAACATGCTTGAAAAGAACGACTATCCTTTCCCACAACGGCTCCGCCCTTGATATTGTGTTTTTTGCCTTTCATGGGATTGAGCAATGCCCCGGAAAGCGAACCAAACATAAAATGGCGTAAACGTGAGTATTCGACGAACCATCCAAGATCAAGTTCGAATCGCTGTTGAGTGTAACCTTTGATTGTAAAATTGGGAAACTGGGCAACATTTTCAAAAAGAAACCATGACGGTTGATTATCGAGCACAACTCTCTTGTACTCATTCAACATTGCTAACCCATACCCAGTAGGCGCTCTGTTTAGCGCAGAAAAATCCTGACAGGGTGAACCGCCTACCACACCACCAAACACACCAGATGGAGCAACAAAGTCTCGTATATCGCCACCCGTAATGTGATCAGGGGAGCGCACAACACAAAAGCCTTGTTCTTCAAACCCTTTCCCTAGTAAATCAATGCCGGGAAATATGGATAGGATTAGTTTGCCCTTAGTCATATCTCTAAACTACTACAGTTGCTGTGACGTATCCAGGGGCAAATCTGTGACACCTCGACCGCAAATTATGTGACGTTATTACGCCTTTGATCTTCTTCTCCTAGCGAATCAAGCAAGCCGGAATAACCCCAAGCTCCACCGTTTCTTTGATACTCTGCTGTTCTACTTTCGTAAGCGCCGAAGGACCGACCCAGTAGCAAGTGAGCAGCTTGTCGTTTAGCCTTACCGTTTTAACCAGCTAGGTGACGGCAGTGGCAAGAAGAACCCAAGTACAATGGCGTGCATTAATTGAGACGCAACAAGATAGCGGACTCACTGTCGCGGAGTTCTGTCGGCAGCAGAAGATCGATGCCAAGTATTTTTATCTGCGTAAACGACAGCTCGGTAAAGCAATAAGCAACTTTGTTAAAGTTAAGCCGTCAGACTTATCTTTTGCTGAAAGCACCACACAGAACATTAAACTGAAGGTGATCGACGTTGAGTTGCCTGTTCGTGGATCGAGCGAATCAGGCACGCTGTCGTTATTGCTTGACCGGTTACTTGGATGAACTGGTTTTCTGATCTTCCGACGGTTTATCTGCATCGTCATCCCGTCGATTTCCGCAAAGCGGTGAACGGCCTGTGTGTGATTGTAGAGCAGGAAATGGGGATGAGTCCTTATGACGATAGTTTGTTTGTGTTCTGCAACCGCAGGCGTGACAAACTTAAAATATTGCATTGGGATAGAACGGGTTTCGTCTTATGGTACAAGCGTCTGGAGGAAGAGAAGTTTAAGTGGCCATTACGAGCGGACCGTGACGTCATTGACATCAATGAACAATCGTTGAACTGATTGCTAACCGGACTGACGATTTATCCGCCCAAGGTGAGCCTGTAAAAAAGACTGATGTGATGAATACCTCCCACCCTTTTTGACATCAATTGTGAGTTCAAAGAGGATGGAGGTTCCTTAAACCATACGAGATATTCATCATGAGCGATATTACAATAATTGGCATCGACCTTGCGAAGCGTGTTTTTCAGCTATGTGGTCTGAGTAGAACATTCAAAGTCCAGTTCAATAAATCAATTAAGCGAGATCAACTCGTAATACCCGCTAGGGTCAGTGTCGTAATTATTGCAGCAAAACCAAAATATGCCAGATCGAAAGTCTCAATGATTATTTTTTCGGTTTAAAAAGCCTGCATTGTGAGAGAAGCACTGTAAGGGCGAATAATAGAGTCTACCTCTGTTATCCGAACTATTGATTCGGTGGTAAATATGTAATGATCCTAATTCTGCTCATAAGCGAACCCGAGGGAGGATGCGGCTTTGGATAAACGTTTGTCCCGCGTCCATATCAGCGCCGTTTGTGTCAGTCTTGTTGCTGCTATCAAATGCGCATCAATGAAACCAATGCCTTTACCCATCAGGCTATTTTCCTCAATTAGGTAGAGCACTTCATCATTTCCGGGGAGTTTCGTTTGCGGCAAACGAGAAAGCATCGATAGAATCTCTACCCGGTTAGTGAGATTGCCACATGCCAGTTCGCCTATTATGAATGGGTGAACCAAGACTTGCCTACCCTGTAGAAGTGTTATGAGGTTAGTGTCACCGTTTCTAAAATGATCAATCCAAATTGAAGTATCAACTAGAATCACTGTCCGTGTGTCTGTCGTCGTTGGACACTTTCTAAATCTGGCTCGCTTCCAGCAAGAGAGGCCAATCGCTTTGCAGCTTCACGTTCGATGAGTGCCTTTAGCCCTTCTCGAATTAACTGCGATCTTTCAGATAGCCCAGTAAGTTGCTGTGCTTCTGATATCAAATCGTCATCCAAATTAACAGTTGTTCTCATAGCAAAACCAGTTGGTTATATTAAACAGACATCAAATTATACATCATATGGTGATTAAACTGATGGCGACCCCACCCTATTGGGGTCAGTGTCGTAATGATTGCAGCCCCCGGTTTTAAGGCGCTAAAACAATTCCGGTACAACTTCTTCCGATCAGGAATATGTAAAAAAGTCAGCCAGCTTACTAGTGCGTCGAAGGTTTTCTCACCCAGCGGGTTTTCTAAAAAGTCGCCACTGACATGATCGACCCTTTTGGTGAGCCCACAACGATCGGTCAGTTGTTGGGCCGTGAAATTTAAATCGGTTTGTAACTCCAGTGCCGTCATGTGACAACCTGATGCGTGGGCCAAATAGCGGGAAGGGCCTCCTATGCCTCCTCCCACTTCTAGCACCTCCATGGATGGCTGGATTGCTAATTTCTCAATGGCCTCATCCACGGCATCGGTACCTAAATAATGGTATTGATCAAAGGCACAAAGTGTTTCGACATCCACCGGATCCTCAGGCTTGATACCCAGCGCTTGTAGCTCATTAAACACTCGCCCTACCTGATGATAAAGCTTCATTGTTTTAATTTCTTCTGTCATGGTAGGATTCCAATTACCGCATTATTGTCTGTAAGGGCCATCTTAGTATATCGGGCTAAACCGTATTGTGACTAACCATGATTGATCACTCTACTGATTGTTTACTAGTTATCGACGTACAGAACGACTTTTGTGTGGGCGGCGCGCTGGCAGTGCCCGACGGTGATGCGGTGGTGGGCGTGATAAACCAGCTGCATGGAAAGTTTCAACACCGGTTACTCACTCAAGACTGGCATCCCGCTGAACACCAGTCTTTCGCTTCTAGCCACAAAGGGAAATCTCCCATGGAAGTCATCGAGGTGGATTACGGTAGCCAGGTGTTATGGCCAGATCATTGTGTGCAAGGCTCCGCTGGTGCCGCGTTTCACCCTCAACTAAATACAATCGGTGCCGAACTGGTTTTAAGAAAAGGATTCAGAGCGGCGATCGATTCTTACTCTGCATTTTTCGAAAACGACAAAACCACTGCCACTGGCTTGAGCGGCTATTTGAGAACTCGCAACTTCTCACGTTTGTTTATGGTTGGACTTGCCACTGATTTTTGTGTGGCTTATAGCGCTATCGATGCATGCAGTGAGGGTTTTACGGTGTTTTTAGTGGAGGACGCATGTAGGGCAATCGACTTTAATGGGTCACTGCAACAGGCCTTTGATGAAATGGATGCGACTGGTGTTCAGCGAATCGAATCTGCGTCGTTATAGCGTCGTTGAAAAGCTGATATTGAACGAGTCTTGATTTTAAAACAGCCACCTTCGCCTTTAGTAGAGAAGCCTATGGAACTCAAATTGATGAAAGCAGTATTTATCGGATTTATTAGCGCTTTCGTGGTCGGCTGCGGCGGTGGGGGTTCCAGTAGTGGTGGCAGTGCATCAAGCTCCGACGCGACCAGCTGTGTTATCTTTAACGAATTTACCCCTGCATCAACATCGTTCACCAACGTATTTACGGGCGAAGTGACTTCCCTACCAGGACTAACCCAGTATCGTTATACTAACACTTGTGGGTTTGCCGTAAACGTCGCGACCCATCTGGGGCCAACGATCTCCAGCTCATTCCTTGATGAATTCAGCCTCGCAGTAGGGCAGCACCGAGATCTGAATTTTTCGATCAATCACTCAGCGTGCCAGGATCCCTCAAAGCCCGTATTACTGGGTCGTCCATTCGGCGAAGTAAACGTTGGGTGCAGTTAAATTCGCCAATTTGTGAACGTTACGCCCAATTTTCGAAAGTGATTTTTTTCGAAAAGGTCATACTGCCCCAAGATTCACGTAAGATTCCCAGGGATTTCGACCTTAACGATCAACGACTCTAAGGTTAAATTTCCCTTAATTCCTCTCACGATCGTTCACCCTATTTCCTCTGGAGGCCCACGATGGAGTTTTTACAATTCACTCACGAAGAATACAAACAAAGGCAGCACGCAGTTAGCCAATCACTGGTAAAAAATAACCTAGACGGACTGATTCTTTTTCGTCAGGAGTCCATGTACTACCTCACCGGATACGACACTAGCGGGTATACCATGTTTCAAGGCGGATACATTGGTGCCGACGGCAAAACCGCCTTGCTCACTCGAACCGCAGACCGGCTGCAATCTAGAATGACGTCCATTTTTGATGACATACGGATATGGATTGATCACGAAGGCGCAAATCCAGGAGAAGACCTGCGCGACATGCTCGCCGATCTCGGGTGCAAGGGGAAGCGGCTAGGAATTGAGTATCATGCCTATGGACTCACAGGATTACGCGCAAAAATGGTAGATGCCGCAATGGAAGGGTTTTGTGAGTTGGTAGAAGCGACGGACATCGTCAGAGAAGTACGTTTGATCAAAAGCCCTGCAGAGCTCGATTATATTCGAACATCAGGTGCATTATGCGATGACATATTTAAGACCAGTTTGGAGAAAACGCGACCTGGTGTACCAGTAAAACATGTTTATGGCGCCATGATGCAAACGCTCATGGAGGGTGATGGAGACCCAACTGCGTCGCGCTGGCCCATGGGAGCAGGATCTGCTGCCGCGTTTTGTCGCTATCACACCGGCAGTGAAGTTATTGGCGAAAATGATCAGGTCTTATTCGAGCCCGCCGCAGCCTATCGGCACTACCACACCTGCACGATGTACAACATCCTTACCGGAAAGGCAGGTAACGAACACCGCAGCATGAATCTCGCGGCATCCGATGCCATTGACGCCTGTCAGGAGGCGCTTCGACCAGGAATCACGGTGGGAGAGTTATACGATGTACATTTAAAAGCGGTTGAAAATCGAGGCCATGGTAATGCTGCTTTGGCTGCCTGTGGTTACACGCTGGGCATCTCTTATCCACCCACTTGGATGGATTGGCCAATGTTATGGAAAGGGAATCCTCAAGTGATTGAGGCTGGGATGGTTTTTTTCATTCACATTATATTGATCGACCCGGAAAATAAGCTTAGCATGTGCATCGGGGAAACCGCCATTGTGACCGATACTGCCTGTGAAAGGGTGAACCACATTCCAAGAGAACTAATCATGGTCTAAGAAAATCCAGCGAGGCTGAGCGTGCTTGATAGTCATGCTTCCAGCGCCGCTGATTTTCGTTTTTAAATATTGCAAATAATAATTGAATGAAAACCGTATTCGAGCCTAGCTGGCACAACAGTACATGCCCCCACGATTGCCCCTCGGCCTGCTCATTGCAGGTTGAGAAAATTGCTCCTGATAGGATTGGCCGTGTTCGAGGGTCACCACATAATTCCTACACCGACGGTGTTATTTGCGCCAAAGTTTCGAAATATGCTGAACGAGCCCATCACCCTGATCGCATCACACATCCCATGGTGCGTACATCTGCTAAAGATGCGGAACCCTCCTTCGCTCCCATTAGCTGGAGCGATGCGTTCGAAATGATGACAAGGAAGTTCCAAGAAGCTGAAAGAGAGCACGGTGCAGAATCAATTTGGCCCTATTATTACGGCGGAACAATGGGATTGGTTCAGCAGGGAGGTAGCGTTCGCCTAGCCAATGAATTTGGTTTCTCAGGAATGAAACGAACATTTTGCGTCAAAATAGCCTATGACGGCTGGACTGCCGGGGCAGGCACTCGGTTAGGTAGCGATCCTCGAGAACTTGCCCAGAGTGATCTGATTATTCTTTGGGGATGTAATGCCGCAGCCACACAGATTAATGTGATGCACCACGTGAGTAAAGCTCGCAAAAGAGGTGCGAAATTAATCGTGGTCGACCCTTATGAGACCCCAACAGCCAAGATCGCTGACTTACACATTGCCCCCAGACCCGGCACCGACGGAGCAGTGGCCTGTGCAGTCATGCATCAGCTTTTCCAAAAAGGCCTCATCGACAGAGATTATCTCGATAAATACGCCGAAAACACAGACGACCTGGAGCAGCATCTATCAAGCCGAGATCCTAAGTGGGCGGAGACCATCAGCGGTGTGCCCGCCGAACGTATCGAAACATTGGCCCACTGGTACGGAAACACCAAGAAAAGTTACATACGCTTGGGAATCGGTTTTTCACGCTCTCGCAATGGTGCTGTTAATGTCCACGCCGTATCATGCCTGCCCGTACTAACAGGAGCTTGGCAATACCCAGGAGGCGGGGCGCTGCTTTCAACCGGTAACAGCTTCACCCTGACCACCGATCTCTTTCACGGGGTCGATCCTAATGAGCCGACCAGCAAGGACGGAGCAGGACGCGTTCTGGATATGTCGGAAATTGGCAAAATCCTCTGTGGTGATGTTGACGCGTTACAATCTGGCCCGCCCATCAAGGCAATGCTGATTCAAAATACCAATCCAATGCTGGTTGCGCCCGACTTGGGTCGAGTTAAGAAAGGCCTTTCGCGAAACGATCTTTTTGTTTGTGTTCATGAGCAATTCATGACAGAAACAGCGATGATGGCGGACCTTGTGTTACCAGCCACTAATTTCGTGGAGCATGGTGATATTTACACCAGCTACGGACACACCTTCTTACAGGTTACGGAAAAAATCATCGACACGTCAGATCAATGCCGCTCCAATCATGAGCTAATTAATGAGTTAGCCCATCGTCTTGGAACGAAAAATCGTTGTTTCTACATGACTGAACAGGAGATGATCAGCGAAAGTCTGGAGCGCTCAGGGTATCCTCAGGCAAGCGAATTCACAGAGCAACACTTCCTTGATTGCGCGCCTTCTTTTGAGGAGGCACACTTTTTAAATGGCTTTCATTGGCCAAACAAACGATTTCGCTTTTCACCTGACTGGCCCGCGCTCGGTTCAGGAGGGCATGATATGCCCACTATGCCGGACCACTGGAATGTCATTGATCAGCGAGATTCAACACACCCTTTTAAGCTCGTGGCAGCGCCATCCCGAGGATACCTCAATAGCAGTTTCACTCAGTCTCCCTCTTCCATTAAGCGGGAGAAAAAACCTTGGATCAAGATGCACCCTCAGGCAGCCAAGCGCTGTGGGCTCAAGAACGATGATCAGGCAACCATCGGTAACAAGCGAGGTTCTGTGACTGCGACCATCCGTATTATGGAAAACATCCAAGTCGATACGGTAGTGGTCGAGGGAATCTGGCCCGCCAAGGCGTTTCCTGAAGGTATCGGCATTAACGTGCTCATTAGCTCTGAACCGGCGAAACCCAGTGGCGGCGCTGTTTTTCACGATACTGCGGTGTGGGTTCGCCCCGCGATGGAGACACCAATTGCACAGGAACCCAATTCCGGATGAATAAGGGGAATTCACCTGTGAACACAAACGCTTATACAGGATTAGCACTATCCCATGTATTGGAACAATTAAAAGAGTGCGCCAGTGCCTCTTTTGAAACGGCCCGCCCCATTCCACCTTCAGTGAATCATGCCCAATCTTTTCTCGCCCACGAACGGGATGCAATTTTCACGAAAGAATGGATTTGCATTGGCCGAGAAGATGAAATTCCTTCTGTCGGTGATTACCTCACCCACGATATTGCGGATGTGTCCGTTCTGATTGTACGCAATGAAAATAAATTGTTGTCAGCATTTGTGAATGCCTGCGCTCACCGGTTCGCTTGTCTGATGCATAAGCCCCAAGGATCCACAAAGCGATTCACCTGCCGATATCACTCGTGGACCTACGACTTAGATGGTCGATTGCTCAATGCACCCTATATGCAGATGAAAAAGGACTTCCAATCATCCGAACACAGCCTTCGCCCGCTCCAACTCGCGATCTGGGAAGGGTTTGTTTATGTCACCTTGTCAGAGAAAACTATTACCACACCAAGCCAAAGGCTAAAATCATTCACTGAAAACGTCGTCGGTCGATACAATATGGGATGTTACGTTACTGTCTTACGGGAAACCATGACCTGGAATGCTAACTGGAAAAATCTGGTTGAGAATTTTACCGAAAGTTATCATGTGCCCATGGCTCACAGTGAAACTTTTGCTAAACACGAAAAGCCTCTGGAAGAATATGTATGCGGAGAAGACAATGATCATTATGGTTATCATCGCGCAGCCCAGAAATCAGACACTGGCCTCGGTGCCGCGCACCCAAAGAACCAGCGATTGGAGGGTGAATGGCGTCGAATGATGATCGATTTCTGCGCCTTTCCCAATCACCTCGTGACGTTGATGCCTGATTATCTTTGGTATATTTCGGTGCAACCCAAAGGCACTGACCAGATGCTCGCGACCTAGGGCGTCGCTATTCCCCCGGAAGTGCTCAACGACATTTCAGAAGCTGACTACGATCAATGGCTAATTGATTTCAAACATTATATGGACATTGCAAATGGGGAAGACAAAGAACTGGTAGAAGCATTACATATTGGCTCCCGCTCTTCTGTTTTACCAAAAGGGACTTATCACCCCTTGGAAAAAAATCTTTGGCAATTCACTAAATACCTATCACGCATGTGTCATGCCATTGATTGAACTCAAAGATGGCCCATTGTTCTAGTTTCCATGTCTATCGGCGTGAGATTCGTTAAGACACCTCCCCTGAAACCATGAAAAGCGAATTAAAAGTGCGAATCGAGAATACCCCATATTATCAACGAACCAGGAAACAACAAACGTTGGGGGGCGATATGAAGCCATCCTTGAATACGGAAGCTTAAAAGAGCCATTGGTTTCGAGAATGTCATGAACGAAAAAATCAGGCAATTGCTCAAAAACAGCGCATCAGGCAATGCCATGCTGCACGCCCAGAGTTACACCAACCCTGATCATCATGATCTAGAAATGGCACTTCTGTTCGAAAAAAGCTGGATGGCAATTGGATTTATCTCTGAATTGCCTAAGCCTGGAATGGCGAAACCAATGAACGCATTGGGAAAATCGTTATTGGTAACTCGCGACCAAAACGACCAGTTTCATGTCTTCGCAAATGTCTGTCGTCATCGAGGTCATGTTCTGTTGCAGGAAACGTGTCACAAAAGAAAATTGCTAACCTGCCCCTATCACGCCTGGAGTTATGACTTAGGTGGTCGCTTTGTTGCGGCGCCGTTCTGGGATGGTACTGAAAACTCTAGCCCATCTCCTCAAGAGAAAGAAAAAATGGGCTTGCTCCCCATTGCCTTTGAAATCTGGTATGACATCCTTTTCGTTAACTTTTCAGGGGACGCAGAACCTTTTGAGAAGCACATTCTAAGATTGCAAACACGTTGGCAACCGCAGCGTCCATCGTCATTGCTTCGTTGTTTTTACCAAAAATCCTATTCGATAAGTGGCAATTGGAAACTGGTAGCAGAGAATTTCCTCGACAACTACCACCTTCCCTGGATTCATCCCGAAGTTGGTAATTCCATGGAAGCTTCACTAGGTCTAGAAGTAGAAAACCAACAGCTAGCGCAACACATTATCGGATTTACCCACCCTACCGCAGGGAAAGAAAAAAGTAAAACTGAAAAACCGTTGCCTTGCTGGCCGGGGCAACAGGGTACAAATCAAGCACTGAGCATTCGACAGGATCTATTTTTTATTTTTCCAAATACCTGCTTTGTCATGGAAGGCAACTATCTCTGGTCAATGATTTTGATGCCCCAGAGCGTAGAAAGATGTGAAGAAAAACTTGCCTTGTATGTGATCACCGATAAAGCGTTAAGTAACGAATTCGCTCAATCTCGAAACCAGCTCGCGACAGTCATTGACCGCATCAATCAGCAGGACGCTTCAGTGATAAGGCAGCTTCAGCTCGGTAGGCAGCTGAATGCAGCCTCACAGGGAATTTTCAACCCAAGACATGATCAGGTTGGACAATGGTTTCACCAAAACCTGTCGGAGTTAATACTTTCTCGCTCAGAAACTAACAAAAAATGAAAAGCAAAAAGTCATTGAAGGAAACCGAGCTCAAACACTCCTTATCTTCGATGTGATTCTGGTTTTCTTAAATGGACTTTCTCATAAAGATCCGATGCTTATCGCCCCCCACTTTCTGCCACCCGAGATGTTGATAGAGCGATAGGTTACCTTCTAGTACTACATGAGTAGCCAGATGCAGGAAACGAAACCCTCTTTCTTTTCCCTGAGATTCTGCCATTTTCATTAACGCGCCGCCGATACCCATTCCCTGAGCCGATGGATCCACAGCGATATTGGCAATAGAGGCTTCTTCTGGGTCAAATACCATGATTAATCCACCAACAATTTTTCGATTCATTTCAACAACCCAAACCGGATATTGGTTTATTTCCGACGAGTAGTCTACTTGCATTGGAGGCAGTAGTTCTTTACTGATGTGGATTTGATGCCTGGAATAAGCCGCATGCATACAACTTGTCAGTCTATCCGCATCCGCAGCAATGGCCTGTCGTATTTGCCAGTCAGATTGCATAGGTTGTGACAAATGGTAAGCCCTCTATTGTTGAACCAAGGGCGCTATTCAACAATAAACACTTGACCGTTAAGCACTCCTTCTACGGATTTACTGTAGGCTAAGCCAACTTCCTCGTTGGAAACGTGCCGGTGTCCTCTAAAAAAGCCGTCGTATTTTTCCCGGGATGCTTCCAATACCTCTGGGCTGACGGCATTAATGCGAATCCCTCTTGGCATGTCCACGGCAGCAGCTTTAACAAAGCCATCTACAGCTCCATTTGCTGCAGCCGCCGCAGCACCACCAACAATAGGGTCCCGATTTAACACACCGGTAGTGAGCGTGAAAGAGCCCCGGTCATTCACATTGTCGAGTCCTTCCAGCACCAGACTCACCTGAGGTAGCATTTTTCGATTAATACTTAACATAAGCTGTTGTCCTGTCATTCCTTTTAAGGGCCCAAAGTGACCATCGCCAATGGAACAGACAACAGCATCTACCTTTCCAATCTGTTTGTACATCGCACGAATATTGTCGACATGTTCGATATCCGCTAGAATATCTCCACTGGTTCTCCCAACAGTGATAACTTCATGGCGGGGATTCAGTGTCTGCAGTGCCGTTTTTCCAACCGCACCACCAGCACCAATAAGGATAATTTTCATTATATTTCCTAGGTTAAAAGTGGATAAGCAACGATAAATTTTTTGACCATTGCAATGTTGGGTAACATGTCCCATGCAATAATTTCAATTCACCAGATCCAGAAATTTCACTGGTGTCAGATTTTTTATTTTCCTGATGTCTTCATCACACTCAGCGCCCTGTTTCATTAATCCAGTGGCAATCAAATCTGCTCGATGTGAGCGAAGTTCAGACTGATACTCGGTTACATATCTGTTTTCAAATGGAATCAACCGATCAATTGTCAGGTTCCATCTTTTGCGTACTTCCTCTAACGGCTCTCCTCGCTGGGAGACCATGATTCGACGACCATCCCGGTTATCCTTGTCATGTCCATCGAATATTCGTGGAGATGAGTTGAAGACAAATGCGTCAACATCATTGTTTTTCGCTGAAACGCTTAACGCCAACCCACCTCCTAAAGAGTGTCCCGTGACGATGACATCCCGACCTGAGTTGTCGCGATACTCCCTGAACTTTTTGTTCGCTAGCCTGTACTGAATCGAAATCGGAATAGAGATATTGGCCATAATATTGTCCCACCAACTATCTGTTCCTCTAAACGAATATATGGACTTCTCAGTATCCTCCTGCTCCCATATATCCAGGGCGAGCCCGGTGAATCGGTTTCGGTAAGAAGGTTTATTCAACGGAATTTTTTCGCTCTTCTGATTAACCTTATGCCAACCAATAGATTCGATGGGAAACCAGACTCGATCTTTGTAGAGATGGTAGTGTACCCTTGGGAAACCAGACTCGATCTTTGTAGAGATGGTAGTGTACCCTGAGGTCTGTAATTTATTTCTTTAGCGATGTTCGTTTGGCTTAGGCGAAGTGAGCGTAGCGAACGAAGCCAAAGCCGGTTTTTCTGGATTAGGTGTTGAATGTTGAGCCATCAAGTCGTTCCATGTTTGTGACTTAAGCAAATGTGGAGGCAACCCAATGACCCAACCGGATTACAGTAACCTATATGAAGTAGTGATGGAACAATTGATTCAACATGGCCCCCAGGCTTTTCGTGATGTCATTACCGCGATGATGAATCAGGCCATGCAGATCGAACGATCCCAGTTTCTGGGTGCGGTGCCCCATGAACGCAGTGATAATCGCCGTGGCCATGCCAATGGATTCAAACCCAAACTGGTGGACACGACCCTTGGGACGCTAAATCTGTCGATACCCAAGACGCGTAATCACGGTGAGTCCGGGTTTTACCCGCACAGTCTGGAACAGGGACGACGCAGTGAGCGCGCGTTGATGCTGTGTGTGGCTCAGATGTACGTTAGTGGTGTCAGTACGCGCCGTGTGGAGAAGGTACTGGATCTGTTCGGTATTGAGAAAATATCTTCGACTCAGGTGTCCCGTGCAACGGCTTTGCTGGACGATGCTCTATCGGTTTGGCGTGACCGGGCCCTTGGAGAGATTCGGTATCTCGTACTGGATGCGCGTTACGAACGGGTCAGGATGGATCATGAGGTGGTGGATGCGGCGGTGCTCAGTGCGGTGGGTATATTGCCGGATGGCAGACGCAGTGTACTGGGCGTGCAGATCGCGACCAGTGAAGCGGAGATCAACTGGCGGGAGTTTTTACAGTCTCTGGTAAAACGGGGGATGCACGGCATCATCTACATTGCCAGTGATGACCACGCGGGCCTCAAAGCAGCGAGACGTGCTGTGTTTCCGGGGGTACCGTGGCAGCGTTGTCAGTTCCACCTGGCACAAAATGCGGTCAATCATGCGCCGACAGCAAAGGTTCGTAGTCGGATTGGTGGTGAACTGCGTTCGGTGTGGAATGCGACGGACGAGGCATCGGCCCGCGCTCAGTTGGAGCAACTGGCGGCCCGTTACGAGTCAGATTACTCAAAGCTGTCGCAATGGCTGCTCGATAACGTTCCTGAAGGACTGACGGTGTTCAATTTACCGGAGTCGCATCATCGAAAGATGAGAACGACGAATGGAATTGAGCGTCCGATCCAGCAGGAGATTAAACGGCGAACCCGGATTGTCCGGGTCTTCCCGAATGAGGCATCTTTACTCAGGCTTGTCAGTGCCATCCTCGTCGAGATTGACGATGAATGGAGCAATGCCGACAAGCGATATATCGTGTGGAACGACAATAATGACTCAAACTAAACCGAAGTTACAGACGTAGGGTTGCACAATCAGACCAATCGTTCCGACTTTATTATCATTAAACGACCCAACACCTGCATCGGCCCGATAAGAGATGCCACGGCAATGGCCGTATTGGGGTCAATATTTCGATCAGATAAAATGGGTAGCAGATGGTGCAAGGTAATCCCATGAAGTATTCCAGCGAATGAAAAACTGATCGCGAGACACCAAAACACTGGGGAACGCAAAAAGCGCCTTTGGACGATTTGACGGGGCTGCTCAATCCGGGCAACCGAATTTTCGTTCTCTACGAAACTGGCTCCGAACCACGCAAGTGGTGCGCCAACAAATATCACCGCCCCCGCGAAAACCTGAGCTGCCACCCTCCACCCAAACATCTCTGAAAGGAGATAAACCACTGGAAAACTAATGGAACTTGCAAAACCTGCAATTAGGGTAACCAATACAATACTGTTTTTAGCGCTTTCTCCCTTTGCACGAGTGATTAGGGAGAAACAGGGTTCATATAAGCACCCTGATATCATGATGCCGATAAACCCCCAAGCAAGATAGAATTGCCAAAGCTCAGTAACATTAGAAACAAGAAACAATCCAATACCACCCAGAATCGCACTTGTGAACATTAAATGAGCCCCTTTTCCGATGTCAATTAGTCTACCTGCTAAGGGAGAGACAACCGCTGACATGAAGATCGCACTAGTAATCGCAATGGTGAGCTCGGGTTTACTCCATCCAAATCCCATTTCCCATCGCAATAATAAAGCAGGAAACAAATAGTACAGGCCAGCCCAACCAACCGTCTGGGACAACGCAAGAAGTAAAACACCTCTATTTTTCAACAAGAATTGGTTTTTCAAGTGTTATATACTAAGCCATGTTCGTCAAAACAGTTTCTCAGCACCATCCCATAGGAAACAGAGAATATCCGTTTATATTCTACGTCTGTCGTATCTGCAATGCTTTCCTTCTGCCAGACGAGATAGTAAACTTAACAACAGCAGAGTTGCGTAAGTACGGTGGTTTTTTTAATCCGTTTCGCCACACGCACAATCTATTGTAAAGGTGTGTCTGACAACACCTGCATTGGAGACAAGATTAGTATTATGATGTACGAATCGGAAATAGAGCAACGCCACACATAAGTAATTCAGCACATAACTGACACTGAGAATCATTGTTTAAGTGAGTATTTTCGGTAAAAGATGCACCAATACAAATTCGGGGGAATATTGGAGTCTGCCTGTACTGGTCAATCGACCTCATTGTGACTTTGATAAGTGGCGGTTACTACACGATACCATTTAGCCCGATATCATCATCTTACAGCAAGACAACAATCGACTGTTTCAATTTTAAACCTAGTTCATAAAAGCACACTAATATAATCTAATTATGGAAAAATTTGCAGAAGCGTGGGGAGATTGGGTTACAAAAAACCGTCTTGTTACCCTGCTAATATCATTAGCTGTCGCTATATCTGCCGCCTTTGGCGCGCAATTTCTCACATTCACCAATGACTATCGTGTCTTTTTCTCTGGTGATGACAAACACTTAATGGCGTTTGAAGATTTACAGAATACATTTAGTAAAAATGATAATGCACTTTTTGTCATAGCACCTGACGACGAAAAGGTTTTTACTCCAAAAACATTGGCCGCCATTGCCGATATCACAGAAAGAGCTTGGGAAACGCCATACTCTATTCGTGTTGACTCACTATCTAACTATCAGCATACCGAAGCTGAAGAAGATGATCTTGTGGTCGCTGATTTATATACAGATCCCGCTTCAATGACCGAACAGGATCTTGAAAGGATAAAAGAAATTGCAGTGAACGAACCATTTTTAGTTCATCGGCTCATCTCCGAAGATGCTCGAATTGGAGCGATCAACATTACCGTGGAGCTACCTGGTATTGACGAAGCTACCGAAGGACCAGCCGTTGTTGCTCATGTCAGAGAGCTTCGGGAGTATGTGAGGCAAACCTATCCGGATCTTAAGGTTTACCTAACCGGAATCGTCATGATTAATCACGCCTTTCAGGAAGCGTCAATATATGACCTTAGTCGTCTTGTCCCAGCGGCTTTCGTACTCATACTTATTCTTGTCTTTCTTCAGTTAAGGGGCTTAACCGGCACTTTCGCTACGTTCATTACCATCATCCTTTCAATTTTGTCCGCTATGGGCATGGCAGGATGGTTCGGGATTCGACTCACTCCACCATCCATGTCCGCACCTACCATTATTCTTACACTCGCGGTGGCAAACTGTGTACATATTCTCGCAACCTGGCTTCAGATTTATCATGTAGGAACGGATAAGCGGACTGCAATGTCAGAAAGCATCAAGATTAACTTTGTGCCTGTGTTTCTTACTACTGCAACCACCGCCATTGGCTTTTTGTCATTGAATTTTAGTGACTCACCTCCTTTTGGTGACCTTGGTAATATTTCAGCCATGGGAGTCACATTCGCATGGCTATATTCGAAAACCCTGCTACCCGCCTTGGTGACAATGCTCCCCGTTACCGGCAAGAAGCGGGAGCCATCCGGCACAAAGCTAATGAAGAACACTGCGAATTGGGTAATCGCTAGGAGGCGAACGCTGATGCCAGTGATGAGTATTATTATCATCGGTTTAATTTCCTTCATCCCAAAGAATCAACTAAACGATGTATTTGTTAACTACTTTGACGACCGAATCGAATTCCGAACAGACACAGATTTTGTGCTGAAAAACCTAACCGGCATGTATTTTATTGACTATTCCTTAGACGCGAAGGAGTCTGGCGGTGTTTCTGATCCAGAATATCTGAAAAATGTCTCTCTTTTCACCGAATGGCTTAGAAATCAACCCGAAGTCATTCACGTTAATACCTTAACCGACGTATTCAAACGGGTGAATCGTAGTATGCATGGTGATGATCAATCATGGTACAAATTACCTGACCAGCGTGACATGGCGGCCCAATATCTGTTGCTATACGAAATGTCATTACCTTATGGCCTTGATCTGAATAACCAAATTGATATTGACAAACAAAGAACCCGCCTAAGCGCCACCCTTGAAACTTTATCTACATCAGAAACGCTCGCCTTCGAAGAGCGCGCTTCTCAATGGATGAAGTCCAATACGCCCAGCCTTCATACTACTGGAGCGAGCCCGACCATTATGTTCTCGCATATCGGCATGCGTAATATCATCAGTATGTTAGGTGGTACTGCTTTTGCATTGGTAGCGATTTCAATGCTGCTGATTCTTGCTCTTGGGTCCTTGAGATTCGGGTTATTGACACTTATTCCAAATGTTGCCCCCGCTGCAATGGCGTTCGGTTTTTGGGGATTGGTGGACGGAGAAATCGGCCTTGGTTTATCTGTGGTTGCCGCCATGACACTAGGCATCGTTGTGGATGACACTATTCATTTCATGACCAAGTATCTCAGGGCCAGACGAGAACAAGGGCTCGAAGCGGTCGAAGCGGTGCGCTATGCGTTCGCCACAGTTGGCGTCGCTTTATGGACGACATCAATCGCTCTCGCCGCAGGCTTTCTCGTTCTGGCAACATCACCTTTTGCACTGAATTCTGAAATGGGATTACTTGTGGCCATTGTTATTATGTTCGCGCTTGTCGTCGACTTTTTGCTATTGCCTGCGTTGCTAATCCGATTTGACAGCTTTTTAATCAAGGGCTCGAAGGTACGTGGACAATAACGAGCTAGCTCAATGATAAAAACAAATTATTCTTTACTTAGGAAGCGAAATATGAAATCCATCATTACTTGTGCAACGGCTATGATCGTTGGTGTTTTGCCTTTTCAAACGGCTCTAGCCCAATCACCAGAGGAAAAAGGTCTCGAAATAGCTACGGCAACAAATGAACGCGATAGCGGCTGGAACCATGTCATTGCGGACATGGAAATGATCTTGAAAAACCGTGCCGGAAAAGAAAGCAGGCGCAAAATTAGCTTTCGCCAATTGGAAGTAGATGGTGACGGCGACAAATCATTGTCACTATTTCTCGAACCGAGGGATGTCACGGGTACTGCCATGTTGACTTTCTCTCACGGATTGGAACCGGATGATCAATGGCTATATTTACCTTCCATCAAACGGGTAAAACGAATTTCTTCGAAAAACAAATCAGGACCATTCATGGGCAGCGAATTCGCGTTTGAAGACCTCGGGTCCCAAGAAGTCGAAAAGTTCAGCTATAAATTCGTCGGTGAAGAAGCATGTGGTGAGAGCTTCGAATGCTATGTGATCGAACGCCTACCACAATACGAAAGCTCAGGCTATACACGTCAAATTGCTTGGATCGATAAAGAACATTACCGGTCAATCAAAATTGAATATTACGATCGTAAGAACTCGCTTCTGAAAACACTCGACTTTATTGGTTATAACGAATATGCTGAAAAATATTGGCGAGCAGACCGGTATGAGATGATGAATCATCAAACTGGCAAGAGCACTTCTTTGCTTTGGACCAATTACGATTTTGAGCGCGACCTTAAAGACAGCGACTTTAACCAGAAAGCACTAAAACGTTTGCTATAGAAGTCAAGAGCATGAAAGTACCGAAGAATATAGTCCGCAGCCTGACCATCTGGCTTTTACTCTTCTTGTCAGCCAACAGCTATGCCCTCCAGATGAACCATACTATGGACCTGGAGTGGCGCGGCTTTACCGCTGTTTCTTCGGATCAGGAACGTTTTAACCGAGATGTGTCTGTTTCGTTCGAAACTGAGTTTCGAACGAGCTTCAATGATGGAAGCACTACCCTAACGCTAACGCCGTTTGGTCGATGGGACAGCCGGGATCCCGAAAGGCGACACTACGATATAAGAGAGTTTAACCTTATCCATGCTGTTGATGATTGGGAGTTTCAAGGTGGTATCAGCAAGGTTTTTTGGGGGGTAGCCGAATCCAATCATTTGGTCGATGTGATCAATCAAACCGATTACTTGGAAAATCTTGATGGTGAGGACAAACTTGGTCAAAAGATGATCCAAATCAGTCGGTCCTTTGAGCAAAGTACGCTGTCTATGTTTGTTTTACCCGGCTTCAGAGAACGGGAATTTCGTTCAAGCGATGATCCCCTTGCTCTCCCTTTCAAGGTAAGCGAACATGCTCAATATGAATCGGACGATGGCAATAGTCATATCGACTACGCAGTGAGGTATAGCGGCTACTATGCCTCCATCGATTATGGCGTTTCATTCTTTAGTGGTACCTCGCGTGAGCCAGATTTTATTCTTGGAACAGTACCTGGAGAGCTCGTTGCGTATTATCCACAGATGGATCAGTTTAGCGTGGATATTCAGATTACTGATGACTCTTGGCTCTGGAAATTGGAAGCCATCAGGAGAAAATACAGTCAACGGTCATACAATGCGGTGGTTGCTGGGCTTGAATACAGTATTTACGGCATGGCTGATGGATTATTCGACTTGGGTTTGATAGCGGAATACCATTACGATGATCGTGGAGACCCTGCAATTACATCGTTCCAAAACGACCTATTTCTGGGAATGCGCTTTGGCTTTAATGATGCTGAAAGCTCAGAAATTCTTGCCGGTGCATTCTATGACTTCGACGACCATTCGTCAGCAGTTCGTGTTGAAGCCAATCGTCGACTTTCCAGTAATGCGAAGGTGAGTATCGAAGCACAAGTATTCACGAATGTAGATACCCGAAACATTAGCTATAGTCTAAGAAACAGTGATTACCTTCTTTTATCTTTAGAGTACTTTTTCTAACCCTAGCGAAGCCTCGCTGGTTTAGTTTGTTTCATCAACTTTAATTGAGAGTTTTGAGATGACTACCCCGACCCACCTCAAAAGTGCGCTAAGAAACAGCTTCAACCGGAAACCCGACAATACACCGGATGAAAACGACCGTATTGAGATAGGCCCAAGCCAGATGGCCTTCGATGAGTGGGCTTCCTTGGGTTTAACCCTCCCCGACATACCAGCACTGCGTAAGTATCGACTCGAACGAGTTCGTGAACAGCTCCGCAAGAACGACTATGCCGGTGTTTTGTTATTCGACCCTTTGAATCATCGATACGCCACAGATAGCACAAATATGCAGCTGTGGATTACACACAACCCAGCCAGAGCATGCTTTATCGCCACTGATGGTCCCGTTATCATGTTCGATTTTCATAATTGTCAGCACATGAACGAGCACCTCGAACTTATTGACGAAGTTCGCAATATGACCAGTTTTTTCTACTTCATTGCAGGCAATCGATGCGAGGAGCTTGCGATTAAATTCGCTCATGAAATAGACGATGTGTTAAAGGTCCACGGCGGTGGAAATCGACGAGTGGCCGTCGATAAAATGGAAATTTGGGGAGTAAGGGCGTTCGACCAGCTCAACATTGAGATCAAGGATGGGATGGCCCTCATGGAAACGGCAAGGGAAATTAAGGACAAAAACGAGATCAACGCCATGAAATGTGCTGTTGCCTCATGTGAGGCTTCCATCCAAGAGATGGAAAACGCCTTTCAACTTGGCATGAGTGAGAACGAATTGTGGGCATACCTGCATTTCGGAAATATCAAACGTGGTGGTGATTGGATCGAAACCCGAATCCTTTCATCTGGTCCACGAACCAACCCTTGGATGTCTGAATGTGGCCCTCGCATAATGAATGAAGGGGATTTGCTCGCTTTTGATACCGATTTGATTGGCGTTTACGGCTATTGCGTTGATATGTCGAGGACCTGGCTAGTTGGGGACGGAGTAGCCACCCCTGAGCAGAAACAGCTTTTTCAGGCGGCCCATGAGCACATTATGGTGAATATGGAACTGCTTAAACCCGGATTGACTTTCAAAGAGCTGACCTTCGGTGGGCATCAGCTTGATCCCAAATATCGTCAATTGCAATATGGGGTCAAATATCATGGCGTTGGCCTATGCGACGAATACCCTGCTATTATGTATCCTGAAAATTGGGGTTCTGCCTATGACGGGGTGCTCGAAACCGGAATGGTCTTGTGCGTTGAAGCATATATTGGTGAGATAGGGGGTAAGCAAGGCGTCAAACTTGAAAATCAAGTGGTTATTACCGAAACAGGTTACGAACTGTTGACCCACTATCCCTTCGACAAACGTTTACTAGGCTAGAAAAAATCTTCTCAACTGATTTTCATCAACGACTCACTCGTTCGAGGAGTGATAAATAGAGGTAGGTGAATCTCCCAGCGTTGATTTATGCGTAACAACGTGGGCTGGACTGTGATTAATCGACACTGTCGTACTGTCTTCCATGGATAACTAATATCTCGACCCTGCTTCCGAATTTAGAGAGTTAGAACCGATGATAACGGAGTTGAATTAATAGCCTAGTTCAGTATTCACCTGATTTTGTAGTGCTTCATTTCTAATCAATCGTCCCATATTCTCAAACACAACCTTTAGCGTCATTGGGACATAAGCGTTACCATCATCTGCTGAGATATGTGGTGCCACGATGAGATTTTTTACTTTCCAAAATTTTGAATCCGCCGGCAATGGTTCTGGATCAAAAACGTCCAGTATGGCCCCACTCACCGAACCATCATTCAATTTGTCCACCAAGGCCTCATAATCAACCACTGCCGCTCGCCCGATATTTACCAGCCCCGCACCCTGCTTCAACAGTCCCAAACGACGGCGATCCAACAAATTTCGGGTATCCTCAGTGAGTGGTGTGACCACAAACACATAGTCAGCCCGGGGCAGCACCTCATCCAGTTCACTGACCGGATACACTTCATCCACCTCGGGGATTTTATTGCCATGCCTAGTAACCCCAATAACATGCAACCCCATTCGCTGAGCATGCGCCGCAACCGCTTTACCAATACTGCCAACACCAATTACCGCGACCACCTTGCCTGCAATCGGTGTTGAATAAATTGAATCATAGGTAGCGGTAGCTTTATTAGTGACAATTGCTGGCATGTGGTTGTGCAACATCAAAATTGACATGATGCCAAATTCACCGCCTTTTGCGGCATGGACACCTTTGTTATTGGTCAACATAACGCCTTTCGGTAGCCATGTCATCGGAGTAAGATGCTCGCCCCCAGCTCCAATGATATGAATCCATTTCAGGTTTGGTGCTATCTCAGCCAGATTCTCAGTAGGTAAGTTCCAACAAATAAGCACTTCCGTATCTGCCATTGATGACACAAAATTATCTGTATCCCAGTCGAAAAACACATCCATTTTTGATGCCACATCAGGATAGTCCTTCGCCACGACATCAAAGCGTTCCCGCGAAATAGTAAAAACCGCTTCTCCTTCCGCCGTATTCGGGAAGGTATCAGGCGCAAAGTGGTTGTTTTTGATATGAACTTTATACATTGGACACCATTCTTTTTAGTTGTTCTATGATCGATGCATCCCGGTCTTCCCCTATCAAATGATCAGCTCCAAAAATTACCGACATCACATGATCATTACATTGTCTCAGTATAGCTTTGTCATCTTCACCATCGTTCGCGGGGCGGGGGAAAACAGAATCACTTCCATGGGTGGAAATCGGCTTACTAACTTCATCCACGAGATCAGTCGGCTGAGGCAATCTTCTTCCTTTTTGCAGATTACGGCAAAACTTCTTCCTTTTTGCAGATTACGGCAAAACTTCTTAATCTGCCGGCGATACATCGCGACACCGCGATCACCTGAAACCAGATATTCTTTTTCATGATCAGAAATAGCCCCCATGCCCTCCACCGCCTCTACGTCACCAGGGCTAGCCTGCTTTTGTTCATAGGTACGATCAATTAGCTCTCCCTGTTCGATTAACTGCATTCCTTCTGATGTGTTCCATTCATGAGGATCGCCCCGCTCACCGAAATTGCCCCATGCAAATGCGATGCAATGCTCATCATCTACCGGCACCACCCAACGTGTGAACGCACTTCTTCCAAAAAATCGTTCCTCTGTGCCATCAGCGGCAAACGCCGCACCAGCCTGAGTAAAATTAGGTAAAATCAACTCATTGACCCGCACCCAAATATTGTCACCCACTCGACGAGTGGCCGTTCCAAGAAAACGGATTTTATCCCGTTCGTAAAACTCGATTTCTCCTAGCTCGCCGAAACCGTCGGAGAATTGAGACTGATGTAAAAATGCAGTGTGCACGGGATCAACAATCGCATCTAACACCTGAATCCAATTACAACTAAAGGGCGCGGCATAAGGCGTCATCGTCATACCCGGTATATCGAACGCATCGTATATCGGAAACGCCGGCATTTCGCTTTGCGGGCCCAGATAAGCAAACAACAATCCTTTGAATTCTTTAACAGGATACGCGCCTAACCGCATTTTTGCCTTCACATTAATGGCTGATTTTGAGTCTTCAGGTTCTCCCGGAATTTCAAGCACAGAACCATCGACGTCGAAAACCCACCCGTGATAGCAACATCGAATTCCCTTAGTTTCGCAACGACCGTACTCAAGAGACGCCCGCCGGTGTGGACACTTTTTATGCACCAACCCATACTGCCCAGATTGATCTTTGAATATCACCAACTCCTCCCCCAGTATCTTTATCAGTTTCGGTGCGTCTCCCAATTCATTGGTCATAAGTACCGGATGCCAATAGCGCCTGAGATACTCACCGCAAGCAGTGCCTGGTCCAGTTTGAGTTAGCTCGCGATCTGATTCACCTTGCCAATTTTGATGGTAGCCGCAATAGGCATCAAAGTTGTTACGGTCAGGTTTTTCCATTTCAGTCATTGCTCATCAGAGTACGTATTGCCCACATGTGGCGTTCAGGATAAGAAACTAATCAATGAGTTCTTTGATAGTGTCATCGAGATAATGGGCAAATTCGGTGCCATTTCCAGGGGAAGCCACACAGTGCCCCCAAAGAGAGTGATAAACTCGAAGATCACCATTTTTAATCCACTTAATTTCCAATTGGTTGTCTTCTGGTGGAAAATACAGATCATTATCGCAGGCAATCACAATGGCATTCGCCCGAATCGCTCCCAACGCTCGCTGGAAATCACCTTGGTAATACTCATTACTACTGATGTCTCCTGCCTGCCACGTTGCTAACTTTGCTAGCAAATTATTAGCATCCCAATGTAAGTGGTCCGCTTCCCAATCCTGCAATAAATCTTCAGCACTATCAAAACCGAGGGTTTGGTGTAACTTCTCACGATAAAAGCCCTGTGAAAAAGCCCAACCAGCATAAACCCGAGCAAACGCTTTTAAGCCTTTCACGGGCGGTTTCACATAAAAACCATCACAAAAATGCTCATCTGTTCGAAGCGCCGCCTTCACTCCTTCTAAAAAAACGTGATTGTGGGGGGATGTTTTCGCCGATGCACAAAATGGCAAGATATTTCTTACCATTTCAGGATATTGCGCGGCCCATTGATAAGACTGACAGCCAGCCATGGACCACCCAGCAACAAGTAACAGCTCCGTAATCCCCAACCCTTCCGTCAACAACCGATGTTGGCATCGCACATTATCGTAAAGCGTCACCAAGGGGAAGTTGCCTTGCTTCACTGAAGCCTCAGCGTTACTGGGCGACGTTGACAGGCCATTACCAAACATATTGATCGACACTATGAAATGTCTACGAGGATCAATGGCCCGTCCGACGCCAGTAAAACCTGCGCTACGGTAATGTGTGCCAGTATAAAACGTTGGCAGCAAAACAACATTGTCTCCCGCTGAGTTCAGTTCGCCCCAGGTCTGGTAGGCTAAATGAGCATTTGGTAACGTAATGCCAGACTGCAACACCACATCGCCTAACTGGAATAGTTTGTAATCCAATGTCATATTCCCACAGTCAAACAGAGAAAAACCAAACTTGCAAAGAAATAGCCATGGTCGAAGTTAGTAAAGCCTTAGATATTCTTCAACTTCCCAGTCAGTTACTGTTTGATGATATCGCTCCCACTCGTCCACCTTGTAGCCTAAAAATGATTTAAGCAACACAGGGCCAAGTACTTTTTCAGCCAAGTCACTCACCGCCAGTTTTTCGGTGGCTTCTAATAGATTTCTTGGTAAAGGAGACACTGCACGTCTCGCCTTTTCTTCTTCGTCCATGACATAAAGGTCTTCGTCTAGGGACGGGCCTGGGTCGATCTTATTGACTAGCCCTTCCACTGATGCAGCCAACATCATTCCCAACCCAAGATAAGGGTTCATACACATATCAGCAGCACGATTCTCAATGGCAAAACGACTTTGCGGTAACCTCAACATCGCAGAACGATTGTTTTTACCATAGGCCATGTGCGTGGGTGCCCACGTATAGGTTCCACCCTCAAAGCCACCGACCTTGGGTACCAGTCCATTATAAGAATTCACCGTCGGGCACGCAATTGCTGTGATGGCATTACCGTGTTTCAAAATTCCTCCTAATGTGTAGAAGTTTAGACCAAATCTGACACCGTATTAAATCAATCCGAGCGAAGCGAGGGTTGATTTAATGAGAGTTACCCGTTTTGATGTAGTTACCAAACAATATCAAAACACAACGAGGTAACTCTCAATGATCCATACTAACGAAAAAGTCATCAAGCATAAAGCCGGTTTACTGAATCTGGCTGAAGAGCTCGGAAACGTTTCTAAAGCCTGCAAGGTGATGGGATTGTCGCGCGATACATTCTACCGATACAAAGCGGCGGCGGATGAAGGAGGAGTCGAAGCGCTTCTTGATCGCAACCGTCGCAGCCCGAACATCAAGAACCGAGTCGATCCTGCTGTCGGATTGTGCAACCCTACGTCTGTAACTTTGATTTAGGTTGAGTCATTATTGTCGTTCCACACGATATATCGCTTGTCGGCATTGCTCCATTCATCGTCAATCTCAACGAGGATGGCACTGACAAGCCTGAGTAAAGATGCCTCATTCGGGAAGACCCGTACAATCCGGGTTCGCCGTTTAATCTCCTGCTGGATCGGACGCTCAATTCCATTCGTCGTTCTCATCTTTCGATGATGCGACTCCGGTAAATTGAACACCGTCAGTCCTTCAGGAACGTTATCGAGCAGCCATTGCGATAGCTTCGAGCAGTCTGACTCGTAACGGGCCGCCAGTTGCTCCAACTGAGCGCGGGCAGATGCCTCGTCCGTCGCATTCCACACCGAACGCAGTTCACCACCAATCCGGCTACGAACCTTTGCTGTCGGCGCATGATTAATCGCGTTCTGTGCCAGATGAAACTGACAGCGTTGCCACGGTACCCCCGGAAACACAGCACGTCTCGCTGCTTTGAGGCCCGCGTGGTCATCACTGGCAATGTAGATGATGCCGTGCATCCCTCGTTTCACCAGAGACTGTAAAAACTCCCGCCAGTTGATCTCGGCTTCACTGGTGGCAATCTGCACACCCAGTACGCTTCGTCGACCATCCGGTAGTATTCCCACCGCACTGAGCACCGCGGCATCCACCACCTCATGATCCATCCTGACCCGTTCGTAACGCGCATCCAGTACGAGATACCGAATCTCGCCAAGACCACGATCCCGCCATACTGACAAGGCATCGTCCAGCAAAGCCGTTGCACGGGACACCTGAGTGGAGGAGATCTTCTCAATACCAAACAGATCCAGCACCTTCTCCACACGGCGCGTACTGACACCACTAACGTACATCTGAGCCACACACAGCATCAACGCGCGCTCACTGCGTCGTCCCTGTTCCAGACACTGTGGATAAAACCCGGACTCACCGTGGTTACGGGTCTTGGGTATCGACAAATTCAGTGTCCCAAGAGTCGTGTCCACCAGTTTGGGTTTGAATCCATTGGCATGGCCCTGACGGTCGTTGCTGCGTTCGTGAGGGGCGGCACCCAGAAACTGAGACCGCTCAATCTGCATGGCCTGATTCATCATCGCGGTAATGACATCACGAAAAGCCTGGGGGCCATGTTGAATCAATTGTTCCATCACTACTTCATATAGGTTAGGGTAATCCGGTTGGGTCATTGGGTTGCCTCCACATTTGCTTAAGTCACAAACATGGAACGACTTGATGGCTCAACATTCAACACCTAATCCAGAAAAACCGGCTTTGGCTTCGTTCGCTACGCTCACTTCGCCTAAGCCAAACGAACATCGCTAAAGAAATAAATTACAGACCTCAGGGTACACTACCTGCTGTCGAGTCCATCGTGCTTGATTACGCACTGGAAGAACCTGCCCATGGCCAAAGCCGAACCAGTAATGAACTGCGTAAACGAGGTACCTTCGTTTCACCCAGCGGAGTTCGCAGTATCTGGCTGCGACATGGTTTAGCGTGCTTTAAAGACCGGTTAAAAGCGTTGTCTAATAAAGTGGCTGAGCAGGGATTGATTTTGACTGAATCCCAGGTCGCGGCCATGGAACGTAAGAAAGAGGACGATGTGGCCTGTGGTGAGATAGATACCGCCCATCCCGGCTATCTGGGGTCACAGGACACCTATTACGTCGGTACCTTCAAGGGGATCGGCAGAGTGTATCAACAGACCTTCGTGGACACGTATTCCAAAGTGGCTCATGCGAAGCTCTACACGACCAAAACACCGATCACCGCAGCGGATATGCTCAATGATCAGGTGCTCCCGTTCTACGAAGAGCACAGCCTTCCCATGCTGCGCATTCTTACTGACAGGGGAACCGAGTATTGTGGTCGAGCCGATCAGCATGATTATCAGCTTTACATGGCACTGAATAAGATTGAGCACACGAAAACCAAGGTGAAATCACCGCAGACAAATGGGATATGTGAACGATTCCACAAGACCATTCTTAACGAGTTTTATCAGATAACCCTACGCAAGAAAATCTATGATTCAGTTGACGAATTACAGATTGATCTTGACGAGTGGCTTATCAAGTACAATACTCAACGAACTCATCAGGGTAAAATGTGCCTTGGGAGAACGCCGATGGAAACACTCATCGACGGTAAAGCGATCTGGAAAGAAAAGTTTGTAAACTAAACTCTATCTGACAGACAGCTACTGATAAACGGGTAACTGTCAGCTCAAGTCTGAACTTCTACACCTAATGCATGAAAGACCTGCTCACTCCATTTCCCATCCTCTCCTTCATATATATTCACTCTAGGATTATCTACACGTTGCATAGAGGTATTCATGTGAGCACCAGATCGCCAGTCACCCGTAGTGGGTTTAGGCATAAAAGTGATGAACATGTCGTGCTTCTTCGCTATCTCCTTCAGCAATACTCGAAGAAAAACCAACCTATCCGCCATTTCAAGGACATCGGTGTAATGAAAATCAAGTTCGAACTGAGAATAAGCACCTTCAGCGACGACATCGTGCACATTCCAGCCAAGCCCCTCAAGAATATCCATCATCTCGCCAAGAAACCCCATGGAGTCCAATGAATATTCAACGTCATACCCAAACGCTTGCCGCCTTGGTCTCATTCCCTGCCCAGGTTGAGGATCATCATCAAATGCTTTTACCGGTTTACCCGCATCATCCCATTGCATCGCTATGAATTCTGGTTCAACGCCAGCATACATCACATACCCTTGGGCTGCGGCATCACGAATCTGACGCTTCATCGCCTGCCTTGGGCACAGATTGTATGGTTTTCCTTCCCACCAGAGATCCGCAAAAACCCAAGCAATTGTTTCATCCCAAGGACAAATTACAATGGTATCAATGTCCGGGAGCGGAATTTGATCTGCATCAGCGGGACCCAATTCGGGCACAAATGAAATCGAATGAACAGCAAACTGTGGGCCTTTACCCATACACAACAATTCGAAATCACTTAAGGGAACCGGCTTTGTCTTCGGAACTCCAAACATATCGATCCAACAGGACAAAATATACTTAACCCCAGCATCTTCCAGTTTTCTTTTTTCCTCAGCCAAACGAGCAGAGTCCGGTAATGCATCTGCAAAATTTTCGTGATAAACATCACTCATTGATTATTCCTCTTTTATTTCGTTGTCTATATTTTGTTTCGTGAATCGTCTAAATCAATTCGGTTTGGAGTACCCGTATTAATTTCATTTTCAGCAATCATAGTGACTAGCGGTGGAGGCTTCTAAGTACACTCACTCGAAATGACTCCATTACACACTTTGCCGCTTTAGCAGAAACTGGTTTTTGAACATCTCGATCGCCGTCATAATCTCGAATTGATCGATATCTGAATTTCGATAGCAATGCCTTTCGACAAAATTCTGAAACAATTCACTGCTTTCACAGACCACCTCAATAAGCAAATCAAAACGTCCGGAGACCCATACTACATAAACGACTTCTGTGTACGCAGACAGTCGTTCAGCAACAGCCTTCGGGCTGGATGAGTTTGACACTTTAACCCCAATCATCGCATCCGCCTTGTAATTAATTGCCATGGGATCTGCCAGTGCAACGATCTTCAGCATGCCTGCGTCCTTCATCCACTGAACGCGATTTCTGATCGTACCTTCAGACACTGCTAAGGACTTAGCAATGTCTTTAAATGCTAGGCGACCATCCTCCTGCAATAGCTTGATGATCTGTCGATTAAGTTCGTCGGAGGGAGAAGATTTACTTGGTACTTTAGAAAGCCCTGAGTCTTTAGGGAGCGAGAGTCGAGCCCCACTTTTCATATGCGAACCGCTCCTTCGCGAAGGCTGCGTCACAGGCTCAATAGATTGAGTCTCAGAACTCATAGAAGTCGTATTCTCATCGCGTTAATCTTATTGCCTTTGGCTTAATCTCGCCATTGGATATAGCTCATAAATGACATGACCCACCTATTGTGATGGTCGATTTTCTCGGTATCGGTATTGCTAAAACTCAATAATCCACTCAGTCCAACAAAGCGTAAACCGAGTACTGGTAAACAACATGTTGAAAGGCCATACTTTGTCGTTCTGAGTCAACCAAAAAGCAGATAGTTCGGAAACGAAGTGCTAAAACTAAGTTACGCCACTTCAAATAAAATGATATTTTATACGAAAAATTGACTTTTTATCAAATTTCTAAATAAAATTCTACATATTTCGTAATTTTTAACTCATCAAATTGATCACGCCGGGTGCATTCGCGTTATCCAGAAATTGGTGTAGCGATCGGCCTGAAAATGGCTCTATGGTTTTCATTGCCAACTCGCAATAATAAGTATCACTCAAAGTCAGCCTGAACATTCAAATGCCACAACCTGAAAAAAACGAACTTGATCTGTTAATTGGCCATAAAATTGATAACTGGTCCATACCTGATCGTCCAAGTCGACAAGTCCTAACAGGGAAATACTGCCAATTGGAGCCATTGAGTATGGAAAAACACAGCGAGTCGCTTTTCGAGGCAAACCAAGTCGACGCGGATGATCGAATATGGGTATATCTTCCATACGGCCCATTTCAGTCACTGGAGCAATACCAGGAATGGATATCGAACAATTGTTTTAATGGCGATCCTTTTTTCTATGCCATTGTTGATAACACCAGTCATAAAGCCATTGGCGTGGCGAGTTACCTCCGAATCGATCCACCAAACGGCTCCATTGAAGTAGGACACATTAACTACTCTCCTGCACTACAAAACACCATTGCTGCCACAGAGGCAATGTACTTAATGATGGAAAATGTATTTCATCTGGGCTATCGTCGTTATGAATGGAAGTGTAATTCATTGAACGAAAAATCCTGTCGAGCCGCTAAGCGTCTCGGATTCAGCTTTGAAGGAGTTTTTCGCCAAGCCAGTGTCTCCAAGGGCCGAAACCGAGACACAAGCTGGTTTGCCATGATTGACTTGGAATGGCCGGCGCTCAGACAGGCTTTCACTCACTGGCTGAGTCAGAAAAACTTCGACGAAAATGGACAGCAACAGCAGGCTCTGTCCAAAATGACGAAAGAAGCTCTTGACTCATTTCATGGAAACAGCGAGTAAGCGATCAGTTGCTATAATCCGATCTGCTTTTAGGTTTCTGGGAATCAATCGAGAGGCGCTCAGGCCAAATAGCAGCAATCAACTTAACGGTTTTTAATCAGGCAAGAAAAATGATCAGTATCCGACCCACCAAACCCAGCGACTTCGATGAATGGTCAAAGTTATATTATGGTTATGCCGAATTCTATAAAGTACCGATGAATGCAGAAATTCAATCTTCGCTTTGGGGCTGGTTGATGGACGAGAATCACGAAGTACAAGGACTACTTGCGCTATTGGATAGAGTACCTTGTGGATTCGCCCATGTTCGCCGCATGCCAAGCCCACTTAGAGGCACTGACATAGGCTTTCTGGATGATCTATTTGTGTCACCCTCAGCGAGAGGAAATAAAGTTGGGGAGGCCTTGTTTGGTGAATTAAAATCGCTCGCCGCTCAGAAAGGTTGGACTAAAATACGTTGGATCACAGCGGATGACAACTACCGCGCCCGGGGATTGTATGATCAGCTTTCCAAAAAACCCCAGTGGAATACTTATGAAATGGAGACCTGATTCTAGGTTCGGTTGTTTCAAGCTTTTCGATTTTCAACTTTGCGAAGGCTCGTTAATTCCCAATCGATAAGAACAATCATAAATGCCATTGACGGCTTTGGTTGACCATAGACGTTAATGTTTAATTCTTATCGTTCTTACTCCTATCGCCAAGGGTAGCTGCTTTGAATTTACTTTTTTGTAATACTTTTTCTTTCAATCGCAGTCAGGATTCCTCTTAACATATTGAGTTCCTGTTCATAGGGCTCTGCACGATTGAACAATCTGGTCAGTTTCCTATGGAGTTTTGTTGATCGACCATCACTGAACTCAATACGTTCCAACACAGAAAAAAGATGCTCATAAAATTGGCGCATCGCCTCCGAGTTGGCTCTTTGTTCGTCTGACTGTTCAGGCTGAACACCATCGGATCCTAATGCATGTCTACGTAATTCATAGAGCAAGACCATTACGGCTGATCCGAGGTTTAGCGAAGAAAAACTCTCTTCAACGGGAATGCGCACAAGTGATTGACATCGTTCCAGTTCATCATTCGTCATTCCGCGACTTTCACGCCCGAAGCAAATGGCAACTGGTGATGCCTGGGAAGCAGAAAAAGCCTGTCCCATAGCTTCGCGAGGTTCCAACACAGGCCACTGAATAGAACGATCTCTTGCAGTAGTGCCAATAACCAAACGACAGTCCGATAACGCATCATCCAACGACACACACACCTTCGCATTTGATAGAATATCGTCAGCACCCGCTGCTCTTGCATTTGCAATTGGACTTGGAAAACTCAGTGGATTAACCAGAACAAGATTCGATGCCCCCATATTAGCCATCGCTCTCGCAGTGGCGCCGATATTTCCTGGGTGGGTAGGTTCAATGAGCACTACTCGGATATAATTCAACTCTTTCATATCAAGATTCTGCCGTAAGATTTCAACTAATGGAACCGCTGGCGATTACTTTTGGAGCAATAAATTTAAATGAGTCCTATTATTACTGTCGGTATCAAGGCAGCTCGCCGCGCAGGGAGTATTATTCTGCGATACCTAGACCGACTGGACCAATTGTCTGTAGAAAAAAAGGGGAGAAACGACTTTGTTAGCGAAGTTGACAGGATGGCAGAAGAAGACATCATCGATACCATTCATTATCTTTATCCTAACCACCAAATTTTGGCAGAAGAAAGCGGGACTCAGTTTTCCCCTGATTTAGACAAGCCAGATCATGAGAGAAACAGTCTGGATGAACAAGATGTTGAATGGATCATTGACCCCCTCGATGGAACCACTAACTACTTGCACGGACACCCACACTTTTGTGTCTCCATTGCGGCGAGAATTAAAGGACGGATCGAACACGCCATCATCTTTGATCCGTTAAGGGATGAAATTTACACCGCTTCTCGAGGTCAAGGTGCCCAACTCAATAGCCGAAGAATCAGGGTCAGTGGACAGGCAAAGCTTGAAAATTCATTAGTTAGCACCGGCTATCCAACTCGAAATATGACGCACTATGATCCTTGGATGAGTAGCCTAAGATCAGTGTTACCTCGTGTCAGTAATATTCGCTATTCTGGATCCGCTGCGCTGGATTTAGCTTATGTCGCAAGTGGAAGAACCGATGGATATTGGGAGCCTGGACTGGCCATTTGGGATATCGCTGCAGGTTCTTTACTAGTGAGAGAAGCAGGTGGCTTAGTTTCTGACTTCAAAGGCGGCCAGGACTATCTTCAATCCGGTCACATTGTTGCCGGCAACCAGAGGCTGTTCAATCAACTCCTATCCACAGTAAAAAGCCGCACTGGAACATTGGGCTAGACCAATCAGTCTCCCAATCCAACTATTTTTCCAATATAAATTAGAACCCATGGTCAGTTTATGATTAAGACCTCTTCCGCCAAAACCTCGGAAGCCCACTCTGTTACGGGAAATCATACGCCGATGATGCGCCAGTATCTAAGTATAAAGGCAGATTACCCGGACACACTTTTACTTTACCGGATGGGGGATTTTTACGAGTTATTTTTTGGTGATGCGGAAAAAGCATCAAAGCTTCTGGACATAACTCTAACCGCTAGAGGGAAATCAGCGGGCAATGCCATCCCCATGGCGGGTGTGCCTTATCACAGCATTGATCAATATCTCGTCAAACTGGTAAAGCAAAACATCTCAGTAGCGATTTGTGAACAAATCGGAGACCCTGCGACCTCTAAAGGCCCAGTCGAAAGGAAGGTAGTTCGTGTTATTACGCCAGGCACATTGACTGAAGAGAGCCTGCTCTCAGATCGTCAAGAAAACTTAAGTGCAGCGTTGTTCCAACATAAGGGCAAGATAGGTATTGCAACTCTTGAAATATCAAGTGGTCGCTTTCACGGTTTCGAGATCTCGGAGGCAGATCAATTACACAGTGAATTAGAGCGTCTTAATGCGGCAGAGGTCATCGTCCCTCAGGACCAGTCCGGACTTTGGAACGTGTCCGAAGAAACCACGATCCCAGCTTGGTATTTCGAATCAACTAGGGTCAATCAGATTCTATGCGAGACCTTTGCAACCCAAAACTTGGAGGCGTTTGAAAGCAGTGCTTTCCCGATAGCAACCCGAGCTGCGGGTGCACTCATTCAATATATTCGAGACCTCCACGGAAGTAACGCACCTCATATTCTTGGAATTGAATACCAACAGAGCGATGCCACCATCGTTATTGATAGTATCAGTCGACGAAATTTGGAAATTGAAGCCAGCCAAAATACAACGAAAGAACACACACTCGTTCACTTATTCGATCAATGCGCTACCCCAATGGGCGCACGTATGCTCGCTCGTTGGTTCAATAGTCCAATACGTGACCGGGTAACACTCAGCGACCGCCACGATACCATCGATTGGTTGACGACAGACCAACGTTATCAGGATATGCAACATTGGTTAAGACAAATTGGCGACATGGAGAGAATCCTTGCCAGGGTAGCGCTAAAAACCGCTCGCCCTCGGGATCTAGTAAGACTCAAAGGTGCCTTGCATGCAGTACCAGCAGTGTTTAATTTTTTGCAAGAAACCGACACCAAAACCACCCCGACAAGGGTGAAAAAATTGTTAACGTCACTTCAGCCTGACCCTAAATATGGCGACTTACTGGAAAGCGCAATAAAAGACGAACCACCCAGCGTGATTCGGGATGGAGGAGTATTAAAAGACGACTATGATGACACCTTAAAGGAATTCCGCCATCTGGAAAAAAATTCCAGCGGATACCTCCTTGACCTTGAAGAGCGTGAAAAAGTGAACACTGGGGTGGCAACTCTCAGGGTGAAATACAATCGGGTTCATGGTTATTATATTGAAATCCCTCGATCACAATCTGATACAGTCCCTGAAGGATACATAAGACGACAAACCGTCAAAAATGCCGAACGATTTATTACGGAAGAGCTGAAGCTATTTGAAGACAAAGTTCTAAGCGCTAAAGGAAAGGCATTAGCGAGAGAAAAATGGCTATACAATGAGTTACTCGAATTCCTAATACCCGCGGTTGGGCAATTACTGCAATGTGCTCACAGCTTATCTGAACTGGATGTCCTTAACAATCTTTCAGAAAGAGCTCAAACACTTAAGTTAAATAGACCCAACTTGGTGGACAGCAACGTTTTGCAATTTAGCGAAGGACGCCATCCTATTGTTGAAAAAGTACTGCAAAGTAGCTTTATGCCAAACCCCATCGATCTTCACAAAGATCAGAAAATGTTGCTGATAACAGGTCCAAACATGGGTGGTAAAAGCACCTATATGCGCCAAGTTGCTGTAATTACCTTACTTGCCCATACCGGCTCTTTTGTGCCTGCCGATTCGGCCACTATTGGCCCTATTGATCGAATATACACTCGAATTGGTGCCGCCGACGATCTAGCAGGAGGCAGGTCCACATTCATGGTGGAAATGACAGAAATGGCCCATATTCTTCGAAATGCTACCCAGAACAGTTTAGTGCTAGTAGACGAAATAGGAAGAGGTACCAGCACATTCGATGGATTGGCATTGGCCTGGGCTTGTGCCACTGATCTGGCGGAACGCATACGAGCCTTTGTTCTATTCTCGACCCATTACTTCGAGATTACTGCGTTGGCAGAACAACTCGCGAATACCTGTAATGTCCACCTAGATGCCGTTGAACACGATAATCAAATCGTGTTTCTTTACAACGTAAAACCGGGCCCGGCCAGTCAAAGCTATGGACTGCAAGTTGCCAGTCTTGCGGGAATACCAGAAGACGTGATTCGGATATCCAGAGATAAACTTGCTGAGCTAGAGACTCAGTATGAGGTGGAGGCACAGAAAATAAATTCGACTCATAACGCTCCGAGTACATCCTATGATGCTCAGTCTCTTAGGCCCCCCTCCCCACAGTTAAGCCTATTCAAAGAAGATGCACCTGAAGAACAAGCTGCCATTGCGAGACTCAAAACGATTAGTGTCGACGAGGTATCTCCAAGGGAGGCGCTAGACTTGCTGTATGAACTTAATCACATCCTCAATCAACGAACAAAGTAAATCTTCGATCAAAGCGCTCTCGGTTTGCACCGAGAATCCAGACACTCATTGTAGGGGTGGACACGAGAGAGGCGAGTTGATCAAATTATTTTGCCTTAACTAAATAGCACGCTAATTGGTCAAATTAATAGAGAGAAATAATATGACATACGTAGTGATGGAATCCTGCATCCGCTGTAAGCACACTGATTGTGTTGAAGTTTGCCCGGTGGATTGTTTTCATGAAGGCCCAAACTTTTTAGTCATCGATCCTGAAGAATGCATCGACTGTAGCTTATGTGAACCGGAGTGTCCCGTGGATGCCATCGTTGCGGACACGGACTTACCTGAGAATCAGCAACACTTTTTGAAGTTAAACGAAGAATTGAGTCAATCTTGGCCGGTCATAACAGAAATCAAACCTCCTCTAGAAGATGCTGAAAAATGGGCTAGCGTCACTGATAAGTTACAGTTTCTGGAACGACAATCTAAGTAGTGGATGAAACACTAGCCTATTTTCCGACGCCCCGTTCGTTTCGAATTTAAATCGATACTAAAGACCAGAGTCTTTGATTCTCCGTGAGCAACACTCAATGAAAACAGAAGAAAATCCGACAATTCATCTCGCTGATTATCGCGCCCCAACGCACCGTATCACAGAGACACATATGGATATTTCGCTGGATTTCGATCAGACCACCGTTCGCACAGTCCACAAGGTCACCAGGATAGAGCGGGATGCGAAAGAAATTCGACTCAATTGTGATCTCATGGCAATCGAATCAGTGAAGCTAAATGACACACAGCTTTCAGCTTCAGAGTTTGATCACTCAAAAAACCATCTCATCATTCCGCATTATGGTGACGAATTTACTCTGGAGATTACTAATCATATCTCTCCATCGTCCAACACCGCATTGAGTGGGCTATACAAATCAGGTGACATGCTTTGTACCCAATGCGAGGCGGAAGGCTTTCGTCGTATAGCACCTTCAATCGACAGGCCCGACAACCTATCTCTTTATACCGTTACATTATCCGCAGACAAGCGTGTTTTCCCCGTGTTGCTTTGCAACGGCAATCTAGTGAACAGCGGAGACTGCCCCAGCGATCGATTTGACGGTAATGGACATTTCACGACCTGGAACGATCCGTTTAACAAACCCACCTATTTATTCGCCATCGTAGCGGGCAAACTCGACTCTCTCGAAGACAAATTCACCACTCAAAGCGGTAAACAGGTAACGCTTAAGTTTTTCGCCAGGGACCGTGATATAGAGAAATGTCACCACGCAATGGCGGCCCTTAAAAGTTCCATGGCCTGGGATGAGCAAGTTTATGGGCGAGAATACGATCTGGAAATTTTTCATGTGGTTGCCGTTGGGGACTTTAATATGGGAGCCATGGAAAATAAAAGCCTGAATATTTTTAACACTAAGTACGTATTGGCTGACTCGGCAATGGCAACGGACATAGACTTCCACAACGTGGAAAGTGTGATTGCCCATGAATATTTTCACAATTGGTCCGGAAACCGTGTCACTTGTAGAGACTGGTTTCAACTGAGCCTCAAAGAAGGCTTTACGGTTTTTCGTGATCAGGAATTCAGCGCTGACATGGGGTCTTTCGGTGTCAACAGAATCAATGACGTGAATGTCCTGAGAACTCATCAGTTCAAAGAGGATGCTGGTCCAATGGCTCATCCTGTTCGTCCCGCTTCTTACCAAGAAATTAATAACTTTTATACAGCAACGGTATACAACAAAGGAGCCGAAGTCGTCAGGATGGTGCGAACTTTAATTGGCCATGAGCAGTTTCGACAAGGGTGTGACCTATATTTTGACAGGCATGATGGAGAAGCTGTTACCACCGATGATTTCATCGCCGCGATGGAACACATAACAGGGCAGAATATGAACCAGTTCAAGAATTGGTATAGTCAGGCAGGAACACCTAACGTCGAAGTGGCCACCGACTTTGATTCACAGAAAAAGCAGTTCACTATCAGCCTGAAGCAACATTGTCCAGAGACTCCGGGGCAAGCAAAAAAAGCCCCCTTTGTCATTCCCATTCGAATGGCGCTGTTTGATTCTTCAGGAATGAAAATGGCACTAAAAATGAATGCTTCTTCCGAAAGTAGTACAGAAAAAACGCTAGTTCTTTGTGAAAGCGAGCAGTCTTTTGTTTTCAATGACATTGAGCACCGCCCCGAACCATCCCTGCTTCGACATTTCAGCGCACCCGTTGAATTGAACCATGAGCAAAGCATGGAACAGTTGGTTTTTCTCTTGAATCATGACGATGACCCTTTTAATCAGTGGGAATCCGGGCAGAAACTCTATCTCAACCAGATACTTCAAAATATTCGCGCCCACCAAACTGGGCAACCTTTTACTGTCGACCAACAATTGATAACCGCATTCAATGTCTTGGTGATGGATGAACAAATGGATCAAAAGTCATTGGCAAAGATTTTGACCCTTCCATCCGAATCTTACGTTAGCGAACAATTATCGCAAATCGATCCGCTTGCGGTGTCATTAGCAGTTGAACACCTACGAAAATCATTAGCCGAGGCAGCACAGCCTTCACTGTTACAACGATACAAGCAATGCCAAGGAGTAAATCAAGGAGAATATGTCAATGAGCAGGTCGCCGCACGCGCGCTTCGAGATATTGCATTGGACTATCTCCTTTCTCTGAAAGAACCTAAGTTCGAAGAGCTGGCATCGATGCAGCTAAAGAACACGAAATGCATGACGGACTCAGCGTCGGCCATCAATGCGTTGGCATCACAGGATAACGCCGGCGCCCAACTGGCGCTTGAAGATTTTTATCTCCAATGGAAAGATGAGCCACTGGTTGTTGATAAGTGGCTTCGAGCTCAAGCGATGGGTAAACGGCACAATGTACTAGACATCGTTCAAAGTCTCACGTCCCATCCCGGCTTCGACCACACAAACCCCAACAAGGTCTACTCACTGATTATGGGCTTCACCCACGCAAATCCACGTTATTTTCATAATGAAGACGGAAGTGGCTATGATTTTTTTGTGGATTGGGTAGAAAAAATCGACGCAGTGAACCCACAAGTCGCGGCTAGACTCAGTTCAGCAGTAAACAACTGGAAGCAATACAAACCAGCGCTTGGAGAAAAGATGCACCAAGCACTAATTCGTATTAGTCATCTACAAAATCTCTCAAAAGACGTTTCCGAAATTATTGGCAAATGCTTATAAGCACTACCATACCTTAATCGATAGACACAAGTAGTGAACTTGGCAGTATCAGTCGCATTAGTGGCGCGACTGATATAAGGAAGCCTGATACTAAAATCATGATAGCCATAATCTGTAGAAGTTCAGACTTGAGCTGACACCGTATTAAATCAATCCGAGCGAAGCGAGGGTTGATTTAATACGGTGTCAGATTTGGTCTAAACTTCTACACATAATCAACAACTAGTCCACTGGAGCTAATCGAGTGTCTAGCAGAGCGGTGATACTCATTAATGCGCCTTTGTTTTCCTCCATTAGCTCTTTTCCTTTGAAACCGTAACGATCTCTTTGCGACGGATCCTTCAATAATCTAACTACTACGCTAGCTAACTCATCACTGTCGTTTACTTCTATACCCGCACCCTTGTCAGACACTAATGTTGATATCTCAGTAAAGTTAAACATATTTGGGCCGAAAACTACAGGCACACCCAAGGCATTCGCTTCAAGCAGGTTATGCCCACCCACTGGAACTAGACTACCCCCAATGAAAGCTACGTCACAGGCAGCTAGCATTAGTGTCAACTCCCCCATCGTATCAACCAAATAAATTTCCGTGTCAAACGGTAGTTCCTGTTGGTGCTGGGTTCGGCGAACAACCTTAAAGCCCGCTCTAACACAGAGCCGCCCGACGGATGAAAAACGCTCTGGATGCCTCGGTACCAACACCAACAATAAATCTGGGATTTCTTTTTTTGCCAGACGAAACCCATCAATTACCTGCTCTTCCTCACCCTCATGAGTGCTCCCAGCAACCCATACCGATCGGTCTTTCCCAAGGTTTCGCCTCATAACATGAGCAGCCTCTTTAACACTTGGGGGCACAGTAATGTCAAATTTCAGATTACCTGTGATTTTTACTGTTTCAGGAATCGCACCTAATTCAATCAATCTGTTCGCATCTGCACTTGTCTGCGCTGCAAAGTTCTCGATTTTACGTAACGTTGGTCCAACAAGGCCTTTAATCCGTCGGTACTTTTCAAAAGACCGACGAGATAAGCGAACATTGGTATAAATCATCGGAATATTTTTTCGATGGCACAGATCAATCAAATTCGGCCATATCTCGGTTTCCATAACCACGGCTAAAGATGGCTTTATCAAGGTAATAAACCGCGCCACTGCCCCAGAATAATCATAAGGCAAGTAACAATGGTGTATTTTTCCTGAAAACAAATGCATCACTCGCGCAGAGCCCGTCGGTGTCATCGTGGTCACGGTAACATCCAAATCAGAATAGTTTTTCAACACATAGTTAATCAAAGGAGCTGCGGCATTTACTTCGCCCACCGAGACAGCGTGTATCCAAACGCCACCCGGCATCGGATGATTCTCGAAAAAACCGAATCGCTGCCACAAGCGCGGACGAAACGCTGGGCTACGAATAGCCTTGATGATCAATGTGACGAAAACTACCGGCGAAGCAAGATAGAGGAAAAAACGATACAGAGTTAACATTACAGCCCCACTGCTAAGCTATTCAGAAACCGCCAGCCAATCCCGAGGCTGCAAGAAATAGTCATAAAGTCGGTATTCCGGGCTACCTGACTCCGGGGACCAGTTATATGTCCAGTGTACTTCAGGTGGCATGGACATCAGAATCGACTCAGTCCTCCCTCCTGACTGCAGACCAAAGATCGTTCCTCTATCATAAACGAGATTAAACTCCACATATCGACCCCGACGATAACATTGAAAATTTCTTTCTCTCTCACTGAACATCATATTTTTCCGGCGCTCAACAATAGGTTGGTAAGCTGGCATCAAACTATCTCCAACCGTCTGCATAAACGCGAACGAGTGCTCGAAGCCTTGGGCATTAACGTCGTCAAAAAACAGTCCTCCAATTCCTCTCGGCTCATTCCGATGCTTTAAGAAAAAGTACTTATCACACCATTGTTTGTATTCGTTATACAGTTGCGGTCCAAATGGATCACACGCAATCTTCGCCGTCTGGTGCCAATGTTTGCAGTCCTCAACAAAACCGTAATAGGGTGTTAAATCATACCCACCACCAAACCACCAAATGGGATTATCACTTTTTGGATCAGCAACGAAAAATCGCACATTCATATGACATGTGGGTGCATAAGGATTAGCAGGATGGAGCACTAATGAAACCCCCGTTGCTTCAAACGGTTTACCCCCAATCTCTCCTCGACCTGCACTTGCTGACGCTGGTAGCCGCTCATCTTTCACATGAGAAAAATTGACACCACCCTTTTCGAACACTCCAGCGCTTTTTAGAACACGGCTAATTCCACCACCACCATTGTCATGAGTCCAAGTATCTTCGATAAAATCATTGTCCCGATCGATATCCAGCAACCCAGAGCAAATACCGTTCTGTAAAGATTTCAGATAAGTAATTACACGATTCAAATCAGATTTATCATGGGTCTCCATCGTTATCCCCTGATCACACTATTCCGCTAATGCCATCGCGAATAGTAGAAGGTGCACTAGCCTTTCCTACTCGCCCCTTAACCACATAGTCAACCTCATTTCTAAACTCCTGCTCCACTTTTATGGCGCTCGTTAACATTGCTCTGCCCGACCGATTAGCGCTTGTGGACACCAATGCCGTACGAGCAAGGCGACATAGCGTCCGTGTTTCAGAATGGGCAGTTACTCTCAAAGCAATGGAGGTATGTTGACCCCGAAGCCAGCTCGATACATCGCCTCTGGCTGGAATTAGCCAGGTAAATGGGCCCGGCCACGATTGCAAAATTTCTTCACGAAGGTTCTCTGGTAGATACCGAATGTAATGATTCAATCGATAAATTCGATCTGAAACCAGAATCAGTCCTTTCGCTCTTCTGCGTTTTTTCATTGCCAAAATCCGCTTTATTCCAGTGATGTTTTCAGGGTCACAACCCAAACCATAACAATGTTCCGTCGGATAGGCGACTACGCCGCCTTGCTTAACTACATCAGCAGCAATCTTTAGAGAATGATAATTCAAGTGAATAACTATGTGAGCGTGTCTAAGGAGAGATTGAAAGTTCTAAGGTATTCGTTTTTTCCATAAACGTTCATATAAGAACAGACCAAATAACACACCAACAATATCCGCTCCCCAATCCGGGATAGAAAAAGAACGCATGGGCACAAAGTATTGGACACATTCAATCACAATACCAAATAAAACCAAGAACACCACCACTTTATACTCTGGATACGTTGAACGCCACACAACCAGTCCCCAAACGGCCATCACAAAAAACACCAAAAAGTGTCCTAATTTGTCGTTTACAACCTGAGTCACATCCGCCGGACCTGGTGTCACAGCTTGCCAAAAAATAATGCCCAAGAGCAACAACCAGCTAATTCGCATCATCTCCATCAGGCCAAAATACTTCCTCATGGTTGCGCTAAACCCTCGTTTCATCTGTGGGCGAATTTTATGTTTGATGGGTTTACTATCTGGCTGCTGCCTTGAATCCAATATCATGACGATACCAGCGGCCTTTCCAAACAACCGATTTCGCTAATCCGTATGCGTTAATCTGAGCCTCTTCAATGCTCTTACCCAACGCCGTTGCACAAGCGACACGACCACCCGCAGTAATTGTGCGTCCACCCTTCTGCTTGGTTCCCGCATGGAACAATTTGGTATTTTTATTGATCGGCTTAAGATCAAGTTGTTCCTCTATGCCTGAGATAACAAGCCCTTTTTCAGAGTCGGCAGGATACCCTTCGCTAGCGAGCACCACTCCCAATGCAAACCTGTCATCCCACTGCGTTACCTCTTCGTCCAGTCGTCCATCGATTGCGGCGAGACAATGTGCCACAAGATCCGATTTCAGTCTCATCATAATGGGTTGTGTTTCTGGATCGCCGAAACGGCAATTAAATTCCAGAACCTTCGGCTCTCTATTCACACCGAGCATCAATCCAGCATACAGAAAACCGGTGTAATGAATCCCTTTCTTAGTGAGTCCCTTGACCGTAGGAATCATCACCTGGTCCATGATAATTTGATGCATCTCATCATCCACAATGGGAGCAGGAGAATAAGCGCCCATCCCGCCCGTGTTTGGGCCAACATCTCCATCATAGGCCGCTTTGTGATCCTGCGAAGTCGCCATAGGCAGGATATTTTCACCGTCTACAATACAAATAAAGCTGACTTCCTCTCCCACCAAAAATTCTTCAATCACCACTCTACTACCTGCCTCCCCAAACCGATTTTCTGACAACATGTCCTCTATCGCTTCTTCTGCCTCCCTCATTATCTCGGCAATCACCACCCCCTTTCCTGCAGCCAATCCATCTGCTTTTATCACCACGGGAAACTCGACACCATTTAAATATTTTAGCGCCTCATGAATGTCGACGAAGCTCCGATATTTCGCAGTAGGAATCTGATTTTGTGCTAAAAAGTCCTTGGCAAAGGTTTTAGATCCTTCAAGTTGTGCAGCTGCTGAAGTTGGACCGAAGCATTTTTGACCTTCGGCAATGAATTGATCAACAATACCTGCCACTAGCGGTACTTCTGGTCCAACAATAGTGAGACCAATCGTTTCTCTTTTAGCGAAGTCCAGTAGTGAGTCGATATCATCAGCTTCAATCGGAATATTTTTGACTCCGTTCTCAGTTAGCGTGCCGGCGTTACCCGGCGCAACAAATACGTTTTCTACTTCTGCACAGGATTTCACCTTCCAAGCTAGCGCATGCTCTCGACCACCGGAGCCAATAATTAGTATATTCATTTTTGTAAATTATGCTGAGTATTCTCTACCAAAGTGCGCGAGAATCGATTTAGAGAAAATCACGTTGCGCGGCCTGAGACGATATTGATACGCTGCAGCACATCATCGCTGGTTGAGAAAACTAGATCAGGGCCCGCTGAGATAATCACGTAATGATCACCACGGTATTCAAATTTAATTTCTGTTCCCCAAGGATCTGCAATTCCTTTTTCTCTAATCTTTTCAATAAAAAGATTAACTGATCGAACGCCCTGATTGTCCAAAACGCCCAAGGCTTCTTCATCGTTCGAGTCAACCCCAACCATCAGCATCTTGATTGACCTCGCTAAGACCCTTAACGAGACAACTGTCTTCGCCAAATCACTGTGCTCTTCCACAGCTTCGTCTAGTACGCTGCCATCCCCTCTAGTCAGGGATCCTGAGCCTGGCAATATGTCACTGATTTCTTCGCCATATTTGTCCAAGAGCTCCGAAGACATATATTGAATAGAAGAGAACACAAAGACAAAAGCAAATGCAACACCCATCCACATAGCCGCTTTGCTAACGCCACCTTTCTGACTGTTGCGCCGATCAGCTAATTCATCTGGCAGATTACGTACATGGAGGGTGACTTCTTTAAAATACAAAAAATTCGCGCTAGTCGCCCAAAGAAATGACCAAAACAGGAACAGAATATTTGAATTGAAAACCATTCCCAGTATCAACCCACCAACTAGGTTCATTGCCGCCCAGCGCCAGAGTTTTCGATACAAAGCCCAGAAGAAAAAACCAAAAAAAGCAGGCCAATGCCAAGTTGGAACGAACGACACTTGATTAGGGCCACCAAATCTTGCGAACTGCCGAAGATAGTAAGATGTAGAAGTTCAGACTTGAGCTGACAGTTACCCGTTTATCAGTAGCTGTCTGTCAGATAGAGTTTAGTTTACAAACTTTTCTTTCCAGATCGCTTTACCGTCGATGAGTGTTTCCATCGGCGTTCTCCCAAGGCACATTTTACCCTGATGAGTTCGTTGAGTATTGTACTTGATAAGCCACTCGTCAAGATCAATCTGTAATTCGTCAACTGAATCATAGATTTTCTTGCGTAGGGTTATCTGATAAAACTCGTTAAGAATGGTCTTGTGGAATCGTTCACATATCCCATTTGTCTGCGGTGATTTCACCTTGGTTTTCGTGTGCTCAATGTTATTCAGTGCCATGTAAAGCTGATAATCATGCTGATCGGCTCGACCACAATACTCGGTTCCCCTGTCAGTAAGAATGCGCAGCATGGGAAGGCTGTGCTCTTCGTAGAACGGGAGCACCTGATCATTGAGCATATCCGCTGCGGTGATCGGTGTTTTGGTCGTGTAGAGCTTCGCATGAGCCACTTTGGAATACGTGTCCACGAAGGTCTGTTGATACACTCTGCCGATCCCCTTGAAGGTACCGACGTAATAGGTGTCCTGTGACCCCAGATAGCCGGGATGGGCGGTATCTATCTCACCACAGGCCACATCGTCCTCTTTCTTACGTTCCATGGCCGCGACCTGGGATTCAGTCAAAATCAATCCCTGCTCAGCCACTTTATTAGACAACGCTTTTAACCGGTCTTTAAAGCACGCTAAACCATGTCGCAGCCAGATACTGCGAACTCCGCTGGGTGAAACGAAGGTACCTCGTTTACGCAGTTCATTACTGGTTCGGCTTTGGCCATGGGCAGGTTCTTCCAGTGCGTAATCAAGCACGATGGACTCGACAGCAGGATCGACTCGGTTCTTGATGTTCGGGCTGCGACGGTTGCGATCAAGAAGCGCTTCGACTCCTCCTTCATCCGCCGCCGCTTTGTATCGGTAGAATGTATCGCGCGACAATCCCATCACCTTGCAGGCTTTAGAAACGTTTCCGAGCTCTTCAGCCAGATTCAGTAAACCGACTTTATGCTTGATGACTTTTTCGTTAGTATGGATCATTGAGAGTTACCTCGTTGTGTTTTGATATTGTTTGGTAACTACATCAAAACGGGTAACTCTCATTAAATCAACCCTCGCTTCGCTCGGATTGATTTAATACGGTGTCAGATTTGGTCTAAACTTCTACAAGTAAGATGTATTCTTTTTTACGAATCCGGAAACCCGATTCCAATAGATCGCGTCTTCGCTAGGTTGCTCGTTGGGCGCTGTTTGATGGTCGCTTCTTGCTTGATCAGAACGAAAGTCGTCTATTTCTTTTAGTTGCGCTTCTTGGCCGTCAGCCTGTTTATCATTTGTCTCTAGATTCTCTTTCTGGGCTCTTTTCCTTTGAGCATCGTTTTCTGCATCACTAGCTTTTTCGCTTAGACCGGTGGCAGTAGCATCTATCGTTTTACTGCTATCACAGCTAAGTTCTGATTCATTCGTCTCCCCGTCCTCCGGGCCGACGACCACGGCTTCCAATGAACATTCTGCTCCAGCGTTTCGAATCGCGTCACTAATTTCGTGGGCTTCGTGTTCACAATACGATTTTTTCAATGGAGTTGGTGTTCCATCAAGCAAGGAAGATAGTTTCTCTGGGGTAGAATGAAACAGACTTGCTAGGGATGAAAGAACCTCCCCACGATCATACCCGCTTAGGGGTTCGCCACTGAGTATGACTTTGTAATACCTTTCGGTATGATTAGACGAGTTCAAATGAAAATATAGTAAGAGAAAACCGAGTTAGACGGATTGAGTAACGAATTATACTGCCTGTCTAGTGACGAAAATGCCTCATTCCGGTAAATACCATGGCAATCCCATGCTCATTTGCAGCTGAAATCACCTCTTTATCATTCAACGAGCCTCCGGGTTGAATAACCGCAGTAACTCCAGCCTCAGCCGCATTGTCCAGTCCATCTCTAAATGGGAAGAAGGCGTCGGATGCCATTACCGCGCCTCTAACTTCCAGTCCGGCATGTCGTGCCTTAATTCCGGCTATTCTTGCTGAATTCACCCGGCTCATTTGCCCCGCCCCAACTCCAACGGTTTGGGTATTCTTTGCATATACAATGGCATTTGATTTCACAAACTTGGCAACTCTCCAACCAAACGCCAAATCTAGTAACTCTTCCTCAGTCGGAGACCGGTCCGTCACAATCTCCATCTTCGAACACAATTGAAGATCTGTGTCCTGAACCAACAGCCCACCGTTTACTTTCTTGTAGTCGAATCGTTGAATATCAGCCTGACTCCAATAGCCACAAACGAGCACACGGACATTTTTCTTGTTTCGCAGAATAAGCGATGCTTCTTCTGATAATGTTGGGGCAATGATCACTTCCACAAACTGGCGATCGATGATCGCTTGAGCGGTATCGGCTTGCAGTTGTGAACTAAAGGCAATAATTCCACCAAACGCAGATTCTGTGTCAGTGGAAAATGCCGCGTCATAGGCTTCCAATTGACTCGGTTTTACTGAAACACCGCAGGGGTTGGCGTGCTTTACGATGACACAAGCATGTTGCTGGTCGTCAGCTTCGAAGCCAAACTGCTTCACACATTCTAAAGCAGCATCGGTGTCCGCAATGTTGTTATAGGATAAAGCTTTCCCTTGCTTTTGTATGGCGTTGGAGACACTCGGCGTCACATCATCACCCACATAAAACGCAGCCGATTGATGTGGATTCTCACCATACCTCAAGGGCTGTTTTTTTTGATACTGCAAGTTAACTGTGCGAGGAAAAGTATTCGTAACCGTCGTAGAGCCATCAACTCTCGCCCCAAGATAATTTGCAATTGACCCATCATAAGCCGCAGTGTGCTCAAACGCTTTGACTGCAAGGTCAAAGCGTAACGATTCTGATAAATGGTTTTCGTTACCTTTCATTTCCTCCAGGACCCGACCATAGTCCAACGCATTCACCACCACCGAAACATGTTTATAATTCTTTGCCGCTGCTCTCAGCATGGTAGGTCCGCCAATATCAATATTCTCAATGGCATCGGTAAGCGTGCAATCTTTTTTTGCGATCGCTTCGTTAAAAGGGTATAGATTCACAACGACCAAATCGATGGCGTCAATGTTATGTTCCTTCATAATCTCAGCATCCTGATCGAACCTCGCCAAGATTCCCCCATGAATCTTTGGATGCAGGGTTTTGACTCGTCCTCCCATGATTTCTGGAAAACCGGTATATTCACTCACTTCCAATACATCAATATCATTATCACTTAACAGCTTCGCCGTTCCCCCTGTTGATAGAATTTCGACACCAGCATCCACCAAACTTCTGACAAAGGCAATAATGCCCTTTTTGTTGGAAACACTAATTAGTGCTCGACGAATAGGAAATGACATAAGACAAAAATGAGGGGTACTATTAGGATATAAAACTGCCTATTTTATACGAAATCAACAAACGTTTAAGGGAACGACAGGTAAAGCCCGCTATTGATTTAGCACATCAGCAAAATAAGTGGGCCGCTGAAATCAACTACGCCGTTTTCCAAACTAATCTCTGAAAAGAGGTTACTATTAGAGGTAGAGGGTCGTCTCTTAGAATTTCGATCAGGGGAATAACTAAACTCTCTCTTAAACAAGCCCATAAGACTCTAGTTTTTTCCGCAGTGTGTTTCGATTAATACCAAGAACTTTCGATGCCTTGGTCTGATTATTCTGACAGTGTTTCATCACCACAACCAAAAGAGGTCTCTCCATTTCAGACAGCACCATCGAATAGACACCACAAGGTTGCTCACCATTGAGATTCCCGAAATAGGTTTCAACGGATTCCTTTACGTGTTCAGACAGACTTTTACTTTGGCTTAACTCTTCATCAATCAAGATACTGCTGCCCGACACAAGTTATTCAGATTTAAGTAAAATGCATCAACGGCTTTCCATTGAGCATCCGGGTATTCCATTTTATTTACTTTCTCGCGGAAAACACCAGAGTCCGTAAAATTTTGCGTATACCATTTTATATGTTTCCTAGCAATTCGAACACCCTGAAATGAACCATAAAAAGAATAGATGTCTTGGAGGTGCTCAAGCACAATTTCTCGTTGGACAGCAAAGCTTGGCATCTTAGGTTGGGTTCCGTCTTTTAGGAAATTCGCAATCTGGCCCGGAAACCACGGAGCCCCATACGCACCTCGGCCAATCATCACACCATCGGCTTTGGTGTAATTTAGCGCCTCTTTAATGGCACTAGCACTATCTAAATCACCATTCACAATTACCGGAATAGAAACCGCTTCTTTCACCTCTCGAACAGTTTTGTATTCCACGCTGCCCTTGTACATACACGCCCTCGTTCGACCATGTACCGCTAGGCATTGAATCCCAGATAATTCTGCTATTTTTGCTATTCGAACACCGTTTTTATGCTCCAGATCGATACCAGTCCTAGTTTTCAATGTAACGGGGACATCAACCGCAGTAACAACCTTCTCAAGAATTTTCCCAACCAGCACCTCGTCTCCCATCAGCGCCGAACCTGCTAGCCGTTTGAATACCTTTTTAGCTGGACAACCCATATTGATATCGATCATTGACGCGCCCTGATCAACGTTGTAACGTGCAGCATCAGCCATTGCATCAGGATCCCAACCGACTATCTGAATACTACGCGGAGTCGGCTCACTTAAATGCACACCACGTTGTTTCGATTTTAGTGTGTTTCGCAAAGAGGCCACCGAAGAGGTCATCTCCCCTGTGACCATCCCTACTCCCAATCGGCGACAAAGCAGCCTGAACGGTAGATCAGTGACTCCCGCCATAGGTGCTAAAAACACATTATTAGGGAGCTGAAAATTCCCGATATTCACAGCGACATCACATCAAACAGAATTTGCACTAACAGAAACGGCAACCACAAACCCTACCGCCTTTTCATGCGGACGTAGTAGGTCAAATACCACTTCTCGTAAACTTCCAGGGTCGATCAAATTTTGCTTTTCTGCTGGTAAATACAAATCTGGAGAGTAAATTCTTCTGCCAACGACCCGACCCACCCTATCCGTTAGGGTCAATTGGAGATCTGGGTAGGGTTGAGAAAATTGAGCCTCATTCACCATTTTCACCGTCACTCTTAACGAACTGGGCTGTTGCGGATGGAGTTCAATCTTAGTGTAGGTTAAGGTGAAGCTATAGGGTTCTCGACGTGGTGAGAGATCGCATCCCGCGACCTTACAAAAACCGACCAAGTACTTTCGGTATGTTTCATGCTGTTCGTATTTTTCGACGAAAAAATACTTTACTTGAACGCCCAAGAGAAAAATAAAAACAATCGTAACCAGAGACCAAACGATTGTTGCAAGTGGATTACTTCTTTTACCAATGTATTCATCCACGCCATTGGCCCTCATCCGGCCAAGCGATGTTTGCTCGTAGGAAGCGCCAATCCCAGAATAAGTGCCATTTCCAACGGCCTTGATTTTTTCTCTACGCTCTATGGTTTTCTTTTCCACAAGCTGGTCGCTTTGCCGAGAACGACGAAAATAGCTATCTGAGGGCACAGTCGGAGCAGCAACAACATCATTGACGAACTCCTCATTAAGCGGATCAAGATCATCTATCACCATTTCCAACCCGCTATCGTAAGCCGTTCTGGGCTGAGGTGGATTAACACCAATAGACCGATCCATATTGAGGTCCAGAAGCTGTATTTCGGGCTCCGCTACTACCCTGGATTCTGGCTCTTGCCTATCGAGATAATCGGCTACATCGTCTGCTTTTTGAACAACATTACCAGCACCGCCTTTTGCTAGAAAATCGTTATTGGGTTTTCCAAGTCCAGGTTCGAAACTGAGGGGATGCTCTATCTGATCAGATGACTTACCCTGCTTTTTATTGGGAGAACCGGTTAAATTCAAAGGGCCAGAGGCGAGCGGGGTTTGAATTGGAGAGGCAAATGAGTCATCGGATTGTCGAGAGAAATCTATCCCTAAATCATCAATCCGTTTTTCAATATCCGGGGTATGTCGATCTGTGTCATCAACTTCGTTTGCGCCACTCTCACCTTGATTCAAATGGATACGATTTGGCTCTGCTGCAAAAATATTTCGACAGGAAACGCAGCGCACCATACCGGACCGAGAATACGTCTCATCTTTTGACAAAGGAAATGTGACCTCACATGTCGGGCAAACACAAAATACGTTACCTACCATGTCTCTCTCCAACTAATAACATCCAGTCCCCTATTTGGTGTTTTTCGAAATCAAAGCTCACACAATAAGCGTCAATAACAGTATCGACTTGATGAGCTAAGATACCCGACAACAGAAGCTGTCCACTCGAAGTCGTTCTCGACATCAATTCATCAGCTAATGAAACTAACGTTCCAGCCAGGATATTAGCTATAACAAAATCAAACTGTTTTTCACCAACCTGCTGGAAAAACGTCTCATTCAGCATCGCGGTAAATTGATCCGACACTTCATTGACTTCAGCATTAGTATTTGAAGCATCGATCGCTTTGGAGTCTACGTCAGTTCCAAACACTTCCATGGCACCAAGTTTGGCGGCTGCAATGCCAAGAATACCGGAACCACACCCAAAATCTAGTGCCGACTTTCGACTCATCTTCGATTGGGAAAGATGGGCCAAACATAGTTGTGTCGTGGGATGGGTCCCCGTGCCAAATGCCAATCCTGGGTCGATCATGAGATTGTGATGATTCGGTTCAATTGGTGAACACCAAGTGGGACAAACCCATAATTCATGCCCAACATTAATCGGCTTGAATTCATCCAACCAAGCGCGTTCCCAATCCTTATCTGCAACATGCTCAAACATCAGTTTTGGAGGCTGAGCATACACCGCTCCATCTAGATCAAACAGCCGTAAAGATATCTCGTGACTCAGAACCGCAATCTGTCTGTCATAAGTCTTCTTGTTTTAAGAACAAAGCACTCATACATTGCTTTTTCCAAAGGGGCTCACTGGGAGACGATTCATCAAAGCACTCTTCTCCATTACCACTTTCGATGGTAATGGAAAGAGCACCCAAACCCTCGATAACCTGAGAGACGTTGTCTGCATCATCACGTTCAACATCAAGCACAACTTGAAGATAACCTATCACTAACTCATTCCGTATTGTGTTTCCAAGTAGTGAATATCACATTCTCCCTTAGCAAAATTGGGGTCCCTTATCAACCTGAGATGCAAAGGTAAATTCGTTTTGATACCTTCAATCACCATTTCCTGCAACGCGCCATTCATTCTTACCAGCGCCTCTTGTCGATTCATCCCATAGGTAATCACTTTTCCAATCATCGAGTCATAATAAGGTGGAACAAAATAATGACTATATACGTGAGAATCGACTCGCACACCTGGCCCTCCCGCCATGTGGTATTGAGTAATTCTGCCCGGGGATGGCATAAATGTGTCGGGATCCTCTGCGTTTAATCGACATTCGATGGAATGTCCACTAAATTGGATATCTTTTTGCTCAAATTGTAACTTCCCACCATCCGCGACTCGAATTTGCTCCTGCAAAAGATCAATACCGGTAATCATTTCAGTAACAGGATGCTCCACTTGAATACGGGTATTCATCTCGATAAAAAAGAACTCACCATCTTCATATAGAAACTCAAATGTCCCCGCCCCACGGTAGCCGATTTTCCTACATGCTTCTGCACATCGATTCCCAATTTCTTGTCGTTGTGCGTCTGTGAGACCAGGAGCAGGGGCCTCTTCGATGACTTTTTGGTGCCGCCTTTGCATTGAGCAGTCCCGGTCTCCTAAATGAACCGCATTGCCATGAGTATCCACCAACACCTGAAATTCAATGTGCCTTGGCTTTTCAAGAAACCGTTCCATGTAAATGACATCATTTCCAAATGCCGCCGCGGCTTCTTTCTTGGTCATTTCAACGTTAGCAAGTAATTCAGATTCACTTCTCGCCACTCTCATGCCTTTACCACCACCACCGCCTGTCGCCTTAATCATCAGTGGAAAGCCAATCTTTCTTCCTATGGCGAGAATTTTTTCTGGATCGTCAGGAATAGGACCATCGGAACCTGGAACACAAGGCACTCCTGCTGCTTTCATCGCCGAGATAGCCGAAATCTTATCTCCCATGATCCGAATTGTCTCAGCCTTGGGACCTACAAAAGTAAAACCACTTTGTTCCACACGTTCGGCAAAATCCGGGTTTTCAGAAAGAAATCCGTAGCCCGGGTGAATTGCCTGCGCATCAGTGATTTCAGCCGCCGCAATCACTGATGCGATATTCAAATAGCTCTCAGCAGCAGATGCGGGCCCGATGCAGACAGATTCGTCGGCAAGCCTGACATATTTTGCCTCTCGGTCAGCTTCCGAATGCAATGCAACCGTTGAAATTCCCAGCTGCCGACAGGCTCGTAAGATGCGAAGTGCTATTTCTCCGCGGTTGGCAATAACCAGTTTCTTAATATTATCAACCATGATCTAAGGCTCAATTAAAAACAAAGGCTCGCCAAATTCAACCGGGTCGCCAGGTTGTTTATGAATCACGCGAACCGTACCAGCAACTTCTGACTGAAGCTGGTTAAACGTTTTCATAGCCTCGATAATTCCTAACACATCCCCCACTTTCACCACTGAACCAACACTGACATAAGGGGCAGATTCCGGGGATGATGATCCGTAGAAAGTTCCGACCATTGGTGACGTCACCGTTTCTCCATTGGGTTGTGGTGACGACGCTGATTCTACTGGTGGGTCGCCCGCCGAAGGCATCATCGTTGGTTGCGGTGATAAGCTTGTCATTGTCGCTCCCATCGGCGCCGCTCTACTCAAGCGAATCGTGTTTTCCCCTTCAGTGATTTCCATTTCTACTAGCGCAGAATCTTCTAGTAGTTCGATTAGTTTTTTTATTTTTCTTAAGTCCATCAGAGTTCTCCAAGTGAACATGTTGATGTTGAATTGAAACGAATTTTCTTACTTTCACTAGTCTGGCTATTAGTCTGGTTGTTAAACCGAAAAGCACGACTGAAAGTCGAAAGTAAAGGAAGCCGCCCCATTTGCAGCCCTAAGTAACCATTACCAAACTAATAACCCCAAAAGGTAATGCTCAAAGAAAAACAAAAGAGATCAGAGCGGCCTCATCACATTTCTACCAAAAAAAGTGAATGTTCAATAGCTCCCCTGCTCGACCTGAAATGCAGCTATTCTTAAATTAGAAGCAACTCTAAAACTGAGTGCAACAAGAAAACCGAACCAAGTTACGGAAACAGATCTGCAATATGAAAATATTGAATGCCAATTATCGCAAAATTGAGTTTTTCAGTCCAGTTCGACGGGGTTACAATGCTTTTCATTACTGGTTTAGGTAGTGTAATCTGAGGTCTGTAATTTAGCTTTCTATTGCAGCTTCGCTATTGGCTTTGGCGGAGTGAACGTAGAGAGCGAAGCCAAAGCCGGTTTTTCAGGCTTTAGTATTGAATGTTGAGCCATCAAGTCGTTCCATTTTTGTGACTTACGCAAATGTGGAGACAACCCAATGACCCAACCGGATTACCCTAACCTATATGAAGTAGTGATGGAACAATTGATTCAACATGGCCCCCAGGCTTTTCGTGATGTCATTACCGCGATGATGAATCAGGCCATGCAGATTGAGCGGTCTCAGTTTCTGGGTGCGGTGCCCCATGAACGCAGTGATAATCGCCGTGGCCATGCCAATGGATTCAAACCCAAACAGGTGGACACGACCCTTGGGACGCTAAATCTGTCGATACCCAAGACGCGTAATCACGGTGAGTCCGGGTTTTATCCACAGTGTCTGGAACAGGGACGGCGTAGTGAACGTGCTTTGATGCTGTGTGTGGCAAAGATGTACATCAGCGGGGTCAGTACTCGTCGTGTGGAGAAGGTGCTGGATCTGTTTGGTATTGAGAAGATCTCCTCCACTCAGGTGTCTCGTGCGACGGCCCTGCTGGACGATGCTCTATCGGTTTGGCGTGACCGGGCCCTTGGAGAGATTCGGTATCTCGTACTGGATGCGCGTTACGAACGGGTCAGGATGGATCATGAGGTGGTGGATGCGGCGGTGCTCAGTGCGGTGGGAATACTACCGGATGGTCGACGAAGCGTACTGGGTGTGCAGATTGCCACCAGTGAAGCCGAGATCAACTGGCGGGAGTTTTTACAGTCGTTGGTGAAACGAGGCATGCATGGCATCACTTACATTGCCAGTGATGACCACGCGGGCCTCAAAGCAGCGAGACGTGCTGTGTTTCCGGGGGTACCGTGGCAGCGTTGTCAGTTCCACCTAGCACAAAATGCGGTCAATCATGCGCCGACAGCAAAGGTTCGTAGTCGGATTGGTGGTGAACTGCGTTCGGTGTGGAATGCGACGGACGAGGCATCTGCCCGCGCTCAGTTGGAGCAACTGGCGGCCCGTTACGAGTCAGATTACTCAAAGCTGTCGCAATGGCTGCTCGATAACGTTCCTGAAGGATTGACGGTGTTCAATTTACCGGAGTCGCATCATCGAAAGATGAGAACGACGAATGGAATTGAGCGTCCGATCCAGCAGGAGATTAAACGGCGAACCCGGATTGTACGGGTCTTCCCGAATGAGGCATCTTTACTCAGGCTTGTCAGTGCCATCCTCGTCGAGATTGACGATGAATGGAGCAATGCCGACAAGCGATATATCGTGTGGAACGACGATAATGACTCAACCTAAATCAAAGTTACAGACGTAGGGTTGCACAATCTCTTCCCGAATGAGGCATCTTTACTCAGGCTTGTCAGTGCCATCCTCGTCGAGATTGACGATGAATGGAGCAATGCCGACAAGCGATATATCGTGTGGAACGACGATAATGACTCAACCTAAATCAAAGTTACAGACGTAGGGTTGCACAATCGAGAAAATCTGCTCAGTCCGTAATTGTTTCACGTGAAACACACTGCAAATCTAAGGAGCATAAAAAAGGCCAGCTTTCCGCTGGCCCTTAAGATCAGTAAAATAAAAAAAACTAGATACGCATTGGCATTACCAACCAGGTTGAATTCTGCTCGTTAGGCTGTCTGATAATACAGATTCCATCATTTCCTTGGAGATGGAGTTCAATTTTCTCACCGTTTACCACTCTGGCAGCATCAATGAGATAAGAAACGTTATAGCCGGTTTCAACTTTATTGCCATTGTAGTCTATCCCCATTTCTTCAACGGCTTCTTCTTGCTCTGGGTTGTTAGCCGTTACCATCATAAGATTCTTATCAAGGTTGATTCTTACTCCTTTAAATCGATCCGTCGTAAGTACCGCAGCCCGTGTCAGGGTTTCTACGAACTCAGTTCTATTCAATTGGATAACAATACCTAGCTCGGTTTCGAGAACACCTTTAAATTCAGGGAACTTTCCATCAATCAACTTGGTAATCAAAATAGTGTCGTCTTTAGATAGCTTAAGATGATTTTTGCTTATTTCGATAGTTAACTCTGATTCCTCATCTCCATCAAGAAATCGTCCAATTTCCGCGATCGCCTTCCTAGGTACTATCAATTGCCTTACTTCTTCAACGTCTACGTCAATTTCAACGTCAGATTGAGCTAGGCGATGTCCGTCTGTTGCTATTGCTCTTAATCTCTTGCTCTTTATTTCAAATAGAATACCGTTTAAGTAATAACGAACATCTTGTACCGCCATTGCAAAAGATGTGTTGTCTAATAGGTTTTTAAGGCTATTCTGCTTAATTTTAAAACGCTCCTCCCAGTTACCCGCCTCAATACGAGGGAAATCATTAGCCTCCAATACCTTCAAGGTATATCTACTTCTTCCAGAAGAAATGATTATCTTATCAGTGTCCATCTTAAATGAGATAAGAGAGTTCTCTGGAAGCATTCGACAGATATCCAGTATTTTACGTGCGGATACCGTGAACGCTCCATTTTCACCCTGCACGCCCTCTATTGTTCTAGATATTTCAACTTCAATATCAGTACCAACTATATTTAGAACTCCGTTTTCATGATTAAAGTAAAGATTGGCAAGAATTGGAAGGGTTTGTCTTTTCTCTACTACACTACAAACAAGATTTAGTGTTGGTAGCAATTTTTCTCTTTCTATTTTTATATGCATGAATCTATATAGTAGTAGTATTAATAAGTCCTGTGGATAAGTGGATAACTTATTTTTCTCCCTAAGTATCAGAAACTTAAGGTTATGATACTTGTGCACATCTTTTGGGAAAAGTATTGTAAAACGAAACCATAGTTTGTGGGTAAAAGTTTTCCACTTTGTTATCCAGTCTAAAAGTACATTTACCCACAGAAAAGATTGTGCAACCCTACGTCTGTAACTTTGATTTAGGTTGAGTCATTATGGTAGTGTACCCTGAGGTCTGTAATTTATTTCTTTAGCGATGTTCGTTTGGCTTAGGCGAAGTGAGCGTAGCGAACGAAGCCAAAGCCGGTTTTTCTGGATTAGGTGTTGAATGTTGAGCCATCAAGTCGTTCCGATTGTGCAACCCTACGTCTGTAACTTTGATTTAGGTTGAGTCATTATCGTCGTTCCACACGATGTATCGCTTGTCGGCATTGCTCCATTCATCGTCAATCTCGACGAGGATGGCACTGACAAGCCTGAGTAAAGATGCCTCATTCGGGAAGACCCGGACAATCCGGGTTCGCCGTTTAATCTCCTGCTGGATCGGACGCTCAATTCCATTCGTCGTTCTCATCTTTCGATGATGCGACTCCGGTAAATTGAACACCGTCAGTCCTTCAGGAACGTTATCGAGCAGCCATTGCGACAGCTTTGAGTAATCTGACTCGTAACGGGCCGCCAGTTGCTCCAACTGAGCGCGGGCAGATGCCTCGTCCGTCGCATTCCACACCGAACGCAGTTCACCACCAATCCGACTACGAACCTTTGCTGTCGGCGCATGATTGACCGCATTTTGTGCCAGGTGGAACTGACAACGCTGCCACGGTACCCCCGGAAACACAGCACGTCTCGCTGCTTTGAGGCCCGCGTGGTCATCACTGGCAATGTAGATGATGCCGTGCATCCCCCGTTTTACCAGAGACTGTAAAAACTCCCGCCAGTTGATCTCCGCTTCACTGGTCGCGATCTGCACGCCCAGTACACTGCGTCTGCCATCCGGCAATATACCCACCGCACTGAGCACCGCCGCATCCACCACCTCATGATCCATCCTGACCCGTTCGTAACGCGCATCCAGTACCAGATACCGAATCTCTCCAAGGGCCCGGTCACGCCAAACCGATAGAGCATCGTCCAGCAGGGCCGTCGCACGAGACACCTGAGTGGAGGAGATCTTCTCAATACCAAACAGATCCAGCACCTTCTCCACACGACGAGTACTGACCCCGCTGATGTACATCTTTGCCACACACAGCATCAAAGCACGTTCACTACGCCGTCCCTGTTCCAGACACTGTGGATAAAACCCGGACTCACCGTGGTTACGGGTCTTGGGTATCGACAAATTCAGTGTCCCAAGGGTCGTGTCCACCAGTTTGGGTTTGAATCCATTGGCATGGCCCTGACGGTCGTTGCTGCGTTCGTGAGGGGCGGCACCCAGAAACTGAGACCGCTCAATCTGCATGGCCTGATTCATCATCGCGGTAATGACATCACGAAAAGCCTGGGGGCCATGTTGAATCAATTGTTCCATCACTACTTCATATAGGTTAGGGTAATCAGGTTGGGTCATTGGGTTGTCTCCACATTTGCGTAAGTAACAAACATGGAACGACTTGATGGCTCAACATTCAACACCTAATCCAGAAAAACCGGCTTTGGCTTCGTTCGCTACGCTCACTTCGCCTAAGCCAAACGAACATCGCTAAAGAAATAAATTACAGACCTCAGGGTACACTACCGTCGTTCCATGTTTGTGACTTAAGCAAATGTGGAGGCAACCCAATGACCCAACCGGATTACCCTAACCTATATGAAGTAGTGATGGAACAATTGATTCAACATGGCCCCCAGGCTTTTCGTGATGTCATTACCGCGATGATGAATCAGGCCATGCAGATCGAACGATCCCAGTTTCTGGGTGCCGCCCCTCACGAACGCAGCAACGACCGTCAGGGCCATGCCAATGGATTCAAACCCAAACAGGTGGACACGACCCTTGGGACGCTAAATCTGTCGATACCCAAGACGCGTAATCACGGTGAGTCCGGGTTTTACCCGCACAGTCTGGAACAGGGACGACGCAGTGAGCGCGCGTTGATGCTGTGTGTGGCTCAGATGTACGTTAGTGGTGTCAGTACGCGCCGTGTGGAGAAGGTACTGGATCTGTTTGGTATTGAGAAGATCTCTTCGACTCAGGTGTCCCGTGCAACGGCTTTGCTGGACGATGCCTTGTCAGTATGGCGGGATCGTGGTCTTGGCGAGATACGTTATCTGGTACTGGATGCGCGTTACGAACGGGTCAGGATGGATCATGAGGTGGTGGATGCCGCGGTGCTCAGTGCGGTGGGAATACTACCGGATGGTCGACGAAGCGTACTGGGTGTGCAGATTGCCACCAGTGAAGCCGAGATCAACTGGCGGGAGTTTTTACAGTCGTTGGTGAAACGAGGCATGCATGGCATCATCTACATTGCCAGTGATGATCACGCGGGTTTGAAGGCGGCAAGGCGTGCCGTGTTTCCGGGTGTACCGTGGCAACGCTGTCAGTTCCACCTGGCACAAAATGCGGTCAATCATGCGCCGACAGCAAAGGTTCGTAGTCGGATTGGTGGTGAACTGCGTTCGGTCTGGAATGCGACGGACGAGGCATCGGCCCGCGCTCAGTTGGAGCAACTGGCGGCCCGTTACGAGTCAGATTACTCAAAGCTGTCGCAATGGCTGCTCGATAACGTTCCTGAAGGACTGACGGTGTTCAATTTACCGGAGTCGCATCATCGAAAGATGAGAACGACGAATGGAATTGAGCGTCCGATCCAGCAGGAGATTAAACGGCGAACCCGGATTGTCCGGGTCTTCCCGAATGAGGCATCTTTACTCAGGCTTGTCAGTGCCATCCTCGTCGAGATTGACGATGAATGGAGCAATGCCGACAAGCGATACATCGTGTGGAACGACGATAATGACTCAACCTAAATCAAAGTTACAGACGTAGGGTTGCACAATCAACGGGTAACTGTCAGCTCAAGTCTGAACTTCTACAGTTAAAGGCTTCTTGCTTTTGGGTGTCTGTTGAGTGTGTTGACGTTCAGTGGTTTCTGCTGACAGAAAAGTTTGCAAGACTGATTAATGAAGTTTTGTATTGGTTGTCTGGCAGCATTGTAATGGCGTCAATGGCTAGTCGTGACTGTATTTTAGCTTGTTCTTCGGCATAATCTAGAGCTCCCGTATTTCTGACGATGATGAGGATTTCATCGATTTTTTCTCGATCACCATCAGTGATTGCGTCTTCGATTATCTTTCGCTCTAATGGGGTAGCGTTCTTTAAGGCGTGAATAAGCGGGAGCGTTGGCTTGCCCTCGGAAAGATCGTCACCGATTTCTTTTCCAAGATCATCACTATTAGAGTCATAATCAAGGATGTCATCGATTAGCTGAAAAGCAGTTCCAAGGTGCGTGCCATATTTCGATAGTGCACTGCAAACTGAGCTATCCTGGCTGCTGATTACCCCACCTAGCCCTGCGGCAGATTCGAATAGTTTGGCTGTTTTACGGTGGATCGTTTGCAAGTATGCTTCTTCCGTGGTTTCTGGTGAATGAGCGTTTAACAGTTGTAACACTTCACCTTCTGCTATGGCATTTGTGGTTTTAGCAAGAATATCCATGACTTGCATGTTATTGGTTTCGACCATCATCTCGAATGACCTAGAGTAAAGGAAATCGCCCACCAACACGCTAGCTTCGTTGCCCCATACTTCGTTGGCTGTTGGTTGTCCTCTGCGTAACGAAGAAGCGTCTACAACATCATCGTGCAACAGCGTGGCTGTGTGAATAAACTCAATAACCGCAGCAAGTGTAATATGATCTCGACCTTTGTAACCGCAGGCTCTGGCACACAGCAGCAAAATAAGAGGGCGAAGACGCTTGCCTCCACTCTTTATGATGTACGCCCCCAGCGTTTTGATTAATGCAATGTCTGAATCCAACCGGGTTTGTATGAGCTGATTAACGCTATTGATGTCATCTCGAACCAAAGCAACTGCTTGATCGAGCAATACCCTAGGGTGTTCTAGGCTTCTTTTGCCTGAATCATCCTCGATATTTAATTTGCTATTATGCATTTATTTCAGGGTTTTTTACGGAGGCACTATTCTATCTGAGATTGATTGAATAGTTATTTGTTATTGTGATTTTTTTCTAACTCTCTAGTGATTAATACCAGAAAGTCGTTGGTGGTGTTACTATGGTTCGTGAGGATTATATAGGGTTTGGCATTGACGAAGAGAGGAGGGATAGATACAATCGCGCGTCTAAAAAATAACCACGGGTTGGATCAGAACGAACTGTTTACCCGTGGGAATTTTGCCCAAAATCACACATCATGGATTCGCATAATGTATGCAGTAGTAGAGACCGGCGGGAAACAGTATAAAGTAGCTGTCGGCGACAAATTGAAAGTAGAAAAAATTGATTCTGAAGCCGGTACTTCGATTGATTTTGATCGTGTCTTGATGATTGCAGATGGCGATCACGTGACTGTTGGTTCGCCTTTGGTAGAGACATCAGTAACTGGGACGGTTTTATGCCACGGAAAAAATAAGAAAATCCGTGTTTTTAAGATGAAGCGTCGTAAAAACTATCGCCGCACTCAGGGACATAGACAATTGTTCACTGAGATTGAAATCACGGCTATTGGTGATAACAAAGCGATACCTAAAGATACGACACAGATCAAGGCAGCCCCCGCTGTGGTTGCAGATCCTACCGGTGGTGATGTCCTAACGACTATCAATGGCATAGGTCCAGTGATAGAGAAAAAACTGCATGGACTCGGAATCACAACATTCCAACAGATTTCTGAATTGGATCAGGAAGCAATCGATAGTATTAACGAACAATTGAGCTTCAAAGGGCGAATTGAGCGTGAAGAATGGGTAGAGCAAGCCAAAAAGTTGGTTAGCTAAGCTGATTTTTGGTTATTGCAAATTTTTAAAGGTATAAAATATGGCACATAAAAAAGCAGGCGGTAGTTCCAGAAACGGAAGAGATTCAGTTTCTAAACGATTGGGTGTTAAAAAATATGGCGGTGAACAGGTTCTCGCTGGAAACATAATTGTTCGTCAGCGTGGCAGTACGTTTCATCCTGGAAAAAATGTAAAGGCAGGGCGGGATTTTACGTTGTTTGCTACTGCGGAAGGAAAAGTGCTCTTTGAAGTTAAAGGCCCAAAGAACAGAAAAACGATTAGTGTGGTTTCTATCTAATAGCTGTTTTACCTAGACACTGAGAAAACCCCGCTTTGGGAACAAAGCGGGGTTTTTTTAATTTAGATTTTGGCCTAATAATTAACGCCCCAAAACAAGTTTGGAGTATTTAGTTGAAAACCAAGCTTAGCTAAATTGGAACCCAAATCCTTGTTCGCGATGTTTGCTGGGGATAAGACGCTTGCAAAGCCCGTCTCCAACTTTGTGATACCGATGGAATTGAACTACTTTTGGTTAGAATTGATGGGGCATGACATGCTCAGGGATTCTCTTAGGCTATGGGATAATATGGTTATACAAGTTCAATGCGACTAAATGATAAATTCAGCCATCTGGCTCCGATATTATGAAATTTGTTGACGAAGCCACGATAAGGGTCGTGGCGGGTAAGGGTGGAAACGGATGTTTGAGCTTTCTGCGAGAAAAACATCGACCTAAGGGCGGCCCAGATGGTGGAGATGGTGGAGATGGCGGCAGCGTCTATCTGCGTGCTAATAGCGGCTTGAATACGCTTGCAGACTTTCGTTACACCCGTTTATATCGAGCACAAAGTGGGGAGGGCGGTTCGAGCAAGGACTGTTTTGGTCGAAATGGCGATGATCTGATCGTTAATGTTCCTTTAGGTACAATTGTTACGGATGTGGATACCGGTGAAGTTATTGGGGATGTGGTTGCTGAAGAAGGTAGAGATCTCCTCGTCGCTAAAGGCGGGCAGCATGGCTTGGGTAACGCACGGTTCAAATCCAGCATAAACCGAACACCACGCAGAGTAACGCCCGGAAAACTCGGGGACGAACGTCGCTTAAAGTTGGAACTAAAAGTTTTGGCAGATGTAGGATTATTGGGGTTACCAAATGCCGGGAAGTCAACATTTCTGAGTGTGGTTTCAAACGCCAGACCAAAGATTGCAAATTATCCGTTTACGACTCTCTATCCTCAGCTTGGTGTGGTCGATGTGGGGGTAACTAATAGCTTTGTGATTGCTGATATTCCGGGTTTGATTGAAGGAGCGTCTGAAGGAGCTGGGTTGGGGATTCGCTTTCTAAAGCACCTGAAGAGAACTAGAATATTGCTGCACATCGTTGATATAGCACCATTAGATGGTAGTAGCGTTATTGATTCTATTTACGAAATAGAAAATGAGTTGACTACATTCGATCGACTTTTGAAAGATCGAGAACGTTGGTTGGTATTTAATAAGACTGACCTATTACCTGATGAAGAAGTGCGTCGAATAAAGGACGAAGTGCTTTTAGCGCTTGATTGGACCAACCCGGTGTACAATATCTCCGCAGCAACAGGATTTGGATGTAAAGAGTTGACCAATGCCATGATGGCGGCACTCCTACAGATAAAGGAACTCACCGATCCGGAAAAAACGGATTTGACTAAGGATGTTGTGGATGAGTGATAGGGGTTGTTTGACCGATTCAACTCGTTGGGTTGTCAAAATTGGTACCTCTTCTCTAACCAATTTTGAATCAGGGCTAAATCACGAGGAAATTCGTTCCTGGGTCAGTCAGATTGCTACTCTCAAGCAGGAAGGCATCGATATCGTTCTGGTCTCTTCAGGATCCATCGGAGAGGGGATGCGTCGCCTCGGTTGGAGTATTCGTCCCTCCCAGGTACATAAACTCCAAGCGGCAGCAGCGGTCGGACAGATGGGACTTATTCAGAGCTACGAATCGGTATTTCAGGAATTCGATATTCTTACCGCTCAAGTGTTATTGACACATGCCGATTTGGCGAATCGAGAGCGCTATCTAAATGCCCGTAGTACGCTAAGAGAGCTATTGCAATTGGGTGTGGTTCCTATCGTGAACGAAAACGATACTGTTGTTAATGACGAGATTCGTTTTGGCGACAATGATACCTTGGCAGCCTTGGTGACGAACTTGGTTGAGGCCAAAACGCTTGTGCTGCTTACTGATCAGCAGGGGCTGTTCGATAAGGACCCAAGAATTGACCTAACGGCTTCATTGATCCAATACGGTGAAGCTAACGATGATTCCTTATTGTCAAAGGCGGGGAGCGCAGGGGGAATGGGGAGTGGAGGGATGCAAACCAAAGTCTTGGCAGCAAGGAAGGCATCCAAGTCTGGTGCTGCGACGGTTATTGCCTATGGAGGAGAGGACCGAATATTACTACGTTTACGAGCCGGAGAGTTGCTTGGAACCGTTTTGTATCCAGGTAGCGAGCGACTGGTTGCTCGAAAGCAATGGCTGGCGGGTCAATTGAGAAGTAACGGGAAACTGTGTCTGGATGAAGGTGCGGTGACTGTTCTAACTAAACAGGGTAAGAGCCTACTGCCTATCGGTGTTTTCGATGTTAAGGGCAGCTTTAGTCGTGGAGAGATTGTGACTTGTATCGACCTTAACGGAAATGAAATAGCGTATGGTTTGGTTAATTATGGTGCGGGTGAAGCGAGCAAGATAAAAGGCAGATCGAGTAAAGAAATTGAATCTATTTTAGGGTATGGCGGAGAGAGTGAGCTTATCCATCGTGACAACATCGCATTTAAATAGCGATCAACGAACAAGTCAGCAATGCAAAGCTCAGTCAAACATGGACGTAGAAGGACTGTCCAGTCGTTTCTGAAAGCGAAGGGAAGAGTTACTTCTACACCTCTGGCGATGCATCCAAAGGGGCGAAGAACCTCGTTTATGCGCTTAAGGCTTTGAGGCAATTATTCAGTCGTTGTTTCAAACGTGCAGCACGGTTACTGTGGTGCAGTCCTTTTGAAGCAGCTTTATCAATGCTGGAAACCGCTGCACGATATGCATTGGTTGCTTCTTCAGCATTTTTTTCAGTGACTTTCTTCAGGAATTTTTTGATTGCTGAACGCAGTGCTGAACGTTGGCTCATGTTGTGTATGCGTCGTTTTGCGCTTTGTCGCGCACGTTTTCTTGCTTGTGGTGAATTTGCCAAGATTTTTCCTCTTCGATTGGGCTCAATTCGCTGGACGCGCGAATATGGTCAATTTGTAACAAAAAGTCAAGTCTAAAAGTTTATTCAATGACGATTTGCTCGATACAATGAATGATATGTCTTCTAAAATAGTGAAATCTGTTTCCACCATCGGTGCCATGACACTTTTATCGAGGGTAAGCGGATTAATCCGAGATGTGTTGTTTGCCAATTTATTGGGTGACAAAATGGCGGCAGACGTTTTCTTAGTCGCGTTTCGGGTTCCCAACTTTTTTCGTCGAATATTTGCCGAAGGGGCATTTTCTGCTGCGTTTGTTCCTATTTTTACAGAATATCGTATGCATAAGACCGAAAGCGAAAGTCAACAATTTTTGCAACTGCTCTTAGGGAGGTTTACGCTGATACTGATCCTGTTTTCAATGGCAGGGGTTTTCTTTGCGCCAGCATTGATTACTGTGTTGGCTCCCGGTTTTCTCGCAGACCCTCAAAAATACGAGCTAACCGTTCTTGCAACTCGAATTACGTTCCCCTATCTATTTTTTATTTCATTAGTTGCCGCATCTGCGGGCATGCTGAATACCTGTGGTCGGTTTGCGGCGCCTGCCGCAACCCCTGTTTTACTAAATATTAGCCTAATATTGGCCGCTCTGTTTTTTGTGCCGTATTTCAGTCATGCGCCAATTGCTCTGTCCGTTGGAGTATTGCTGGCAGGGTTTGTTCAACTCATTTTCCAGTACCCATTCTTAAAGAAGGAAAAACTTACTATCAAGCCAAGACTGTTAGCAAAAGAAGGAGACGAGATTGGTAATGAAGGCGTTAAAAAAGTTTTCAAACTGATTTTACCTGCCGCTTTCGGTGTATCTGTGGCTCAAGTTAATGTATTGATAAACACTTTGTTAGCTTCATTTCTCGTCACGGGAAGTATCTCTTGGTTGTACTACTCGGATCGCTTGATGGAGTTCCCTGTTGGTGTTTTTGGCATTGCACTGAGTACCGCGATATTGCCAGACTTGTCCAGAAAGTACACTGATCGGTCAATTCAGGCTTTTTCAGGTACCTTGGACTGGGCTGCTCGTTGGGTTTTTCTTATTTGCATTCCGTCGACGGTTGGCCTGATCGTTCTGTCGCAACCGATGATTGCTACCATATATTATCACGGTGACTTCACCGCGAATGGAGTGATGATGTCATCAGCAAGTTTGGTGGCTTTCTCCTTTGGGTTGACGGCTATTGTGATGGTTAAAGTGCTGGCGCCAGGGTTTTATGCGCGGCAGAATACTAAAAAGCCAGTTCAAATTGGCATGATCGCAGTAGGGATAAATATCTTGATGAGCTTGGCATTGGTCTATCCCTTGAAGCATGTGGGGCTTGCTTTGGCAACATCCATCGCTGCGTTTTGCAATGCAGCGTTGCTTTACTTTTCTTTGAGAAAAGAAAAAGTATATGTTCCGGGTAAAGGGTGGCCGCTATTCTTTGTTAAAATAGTCGTTGCTGCTGCAATGATGGGAGCGATAATTTGGTGGATGAAGTCTGAACCTGAGCAATGGTTAACGATGAGCATCTGGAGTAGATCAGCAGAACTGTCTGCATTGATTGCATCGGGGGGTAGTGTGTATCTTGTTGGTTTGTATTTGATGGGTGTGGATTTCGCATCTATGTGGCGGTCTAAGGGTGTTGAGTCGTGAAGATTATCCGATCTATCAATGCGCCAATCCTTTGTAAAAAGGGTTGTGTGTTAACTATTGGAAACTTCGATGCTGTGCATGTTGGGCATCAAAAAATCCTTCAACAGCTGGTGATCCAAGGAAAGAAATTGGAGCTTCCCGTGGTAGTGATGACCTTTGATCCCACCCCCCAAGAATACTTTCAAAGAGATAATGCCGCAGCGAGACTGACAACGATCGGGAGTCGTTTTTTTCAACTAAGGGAATGCGGAGTCGACATTATGCTTGCGTTGAAATTCGATCAGTTGATTGCCCAAACTAGCGCAGACGACTTCATCGAAGATTATCTGTTTAACACACTCAACGTGAAATACCTCTTGGTTGGAGATGACTTTAGATTTGGAGCAGGTAGAAAGGGGAATTATGACTTATTGGTAAACGCGTCTGAAAAATTTAACTTTCAATTGGGTCGATTCGATACAGTTATTCATCAGGACAGTGGTGATGAGGACCAAGAACGCCGTCGTGTCAGCAGTACTTATGTGAGAGAACTTTTACGTGAAGGCGACATGCAAGAAGCAAGCAAGTTGCTGGGTAGAAATTATTCCATGGTAGGGCGAGTGCTGCATGGCGATAAGCGAGGCAGGCAGTGGGGGTTTCCAACACTGAACTTAGCGGTAACTCGCACCCCACCGATGATGGGAGTCTACGCTGTTCGAGTCATAGGTATTGAGTCAGGCGCGCTCAGTGGTGTCGCAAATTTGGGTCGCAGACCCACGGTCGATGGATTAAAAATGCTACTGGAAGTTCATCTTTTTGACTTCTCAAAGGAAATTTATGGAAAACGTGTGTGTGTGGAATTCATGAGCAAAATTAGGGACGAGCAGAAATTTGATTCGTTTGATGCGTTAAAAGTACAAATCGCAAAGGACTCTCAAACCGCCAGAATGCTTGCGAAAAATTGGGGTTTGCTTGTAAATGCCAACAACTTTCGAGGAGGAATGTAGGAAATGTCTAGGCAGAATGGCCTATTTATCTTGTGGATCGGTTTGGCGATTACATTGATTCTTGTGGACCAATTGACCAAGTACGTTGCGTATGATTTGCTTTACGGAATGCCTCCAGTTGATGTCTTTCCTTTTTTGCAATGGGTTATGGTGTTTAACCGGGGTGCCGCTTTTGGCTTTCTAGATAACGCTGGTGGATGGCAACATCTACTTTTTGGCGGTCTCGCCATTGGTATTTCAATTTTTATTCTGATTTGGTTGCGTCAATCAAGTGAGGCTAATCCAGTTTTGTCTCTGGGGCTAACAATGATTCTTGGGGGAGCTATCGGTAATCTGATTGATCGTTTATTGCACCAATATGTGATCGACTTTATTTCTTTTTACTATAAGAGTTGGTACTTTCCAGCGTTTAACGTTGCTGATATTGCTATTAGCTGCGGCGCTTTCTTATTGATTATCGACAGCCTTTTTTCCAAGAAAGTGCCCGATCCTAAGACCTAAAAAAGACGTTAATTTCACTCATGAATATAGAAGTTCTGTTAGCTAACCCAAGAGGCTTTTGCGCCGGTGTTGATCGTGCTATCGAGATTGTTGAACGTGCCTTGGAAAAATATGGTGCCCCTATTTACGTTCGACATGAGGTCGTGCATAACAAGTTTGTGGTGGATGGATTGAGAAAGAAGGGCGCTATTTTTGTGGATGAGCTAGACGAAATTCCAGAACAGTCAACTGTGGTTTTCAGTGCTCATGGTGTGTCGAAGGCAGTTTGGGCCGAAGCAGATAAACGGGAATTGAATATTTTCGATGCAACCTGTCCGTTGGTCACAAAAGTTCATGTTGAAGTCAAACAATACCGAAAACGTGGATTGGAGATCATACTCATCGGCCATGCAGGGCATCCTGAAGTGGAAGGGACTATGGGGCAGGCGGATGGTGGTATTCATTTAATCGAAAATGTTGGAGACGTCGAATCGCTTGAAGTAAATGATCCAGATAAACTTGCTTATGTCAGTCAAACGACGCTATCTGTTGATGACACAGCCCGTGTTGTGGATGCTTTAAGACTTCGTTTTCCTAACATCAATGGCCCTCGAAAAGATGATATTTGTTATGCGACCCAAAATCGTCAGGATGCGGTAAAGGCACTGTCGGAACAAGCGGATGTTATCTTCGTAGTGGGTTCCCCTAATAGTTCCAATTCCAATCGGCTACGGGAAATAGCAGAATTGAGAGGAGTTCCGGCTTATTTGATCGATGGCCCTGCAGAAATAGAAGCGAAATGGTTAGACGGTAAATCTAGAATCGGTATAACCGCGGGTGCGTCGGCGCCAGAATCTTTGGTCAGACAAGTGGTAGACCGAGTTAACATGAATGGAATCGAAGCCTTCGAGTTGGATGGTCCACTGGAAAATATTTCTTTTTCATTGCCGGTTCGGCTTAAAGAATAAGTCTGACTCAATAAGCAGAAGGTGTTTATGGCGCTTTCAATGGCATCACTGATTTTTCATCATCTAATTTTTTAATGTACTAAACGCCTTTAATCTGTTGTCTACGGCCAGCTTCCCATAAAATCTACTCCTCCGTTAGCAGAGTGTGTTTGACTGCCTTCATGATTTAAACGAAGCACATACCGGTTATTCACCTGTGGAGGATACGCAGTAATTTGGTAGGTCTCAATTTCGGTCACTGGATCAATACCTAGCTCAATGTCATATCGATAATTGTTCGTGTCATAAATCGAAGGCCATGATGCTTCACCGTCAGGTGGCGAATATCCGCCATGGGCAGTGAATTCCCTTTCCAACGTTTGCGCTATTTCGTACATTTTTGATTGAGTGTCCTTCAATTTCGCATTTTTAATGTATTGCATATACTGTGGAAGGGTGAGACTGGTGAGGATGCCAACAATGGCCAAAACTATCATTACCTCAGTTAACGTAAATCCCATTGAAATTGACGAGTCTCGCGTGGATGGGGTCCGAATGGTAGGGTATCCGCTTCGTAAGGGTGTACGAAAAGCCTTCGGCGGTTTGTTATTGTGAATATGGGGCTGGTTTTTCATCATATGTCGAAAACAGATATATAAACGCATTGGTCAGTTGAGCTGATACCAAGATACTCTGGTGATCTCAGAAGGGTGATCAAACGAAGGTGCTTCATGAGGCTCTCCTTTCGGGTAACGGTGTCTAAGAACGCTTTGCAATATCGTGCTAGTGGAAGACCTTAAGCCTACGGCTCTTGCTGTAACTCGGATGTACCGTTCGGCGAATTGAGTGGTGGATAATGTGGCTTGTGGGTTTAGTTCAGATTGTGCAACCCTACGTCTGTAACTTCGGTTTAGTTTGAGTCATTATTGTCGTTCCACACGATATATCGCTTGTCGGCATTGCTCCATTCATCGTCAATCTCAACGAGAATGGCACTGACAAGCCTGAGTAAAGATGCGTCGTTCGGGAAGACCCGGACAATCCGGGTTCGCCGTTTAATTTCCTGCTGGATCGGACGCTCAATTCCATTCGTCGTTCTCATCTTTCGATGATGCGACTCCGGTAAATTGAACACCGTCAGTCCTTCAGGAACGTTATCGAGCAGCCATTGCGACAGCTTTGAGTAATCTGACTCGTAACGGGCCGCCAGTTGCTCCAACTGAGCCAGGGCCGATGCCTCGTCCGTCGCATTCCACACCGAACGCAATTCGCCACCAATCCGGCTACGAACCTTTGCCGTTGGGGCATGATTAATCGCGTTCTGTGCCAGATGAAACTGACAGCGTTGCCACGGTACACCCGGAAACACGGCACGCCTTGCCGCCTTCAAACCCGCGTGATCATCACTGGCAATGTAAGTGATGCCATGCATGCCTCGTTTCACCAACGACTGATAAAACTCCCGCCAGTTGATCTCGGCTTCACTGGTGGCAATCTGCACACCCAGTACGCTTCGTCGACCATCCGGTAGTATTCCCACCGCACTGAGCACCGCGGCATCCACCACCTCATGATCCATCCTGACCCGTTCGTACCGCGCATCCAGTACCAGATAACGTATCTCGCCAAGACCACGATCCCGCCATACTGACAAGGCATCGTCCAGCAAAGCCGTTGCACGGGACACCTGAGTCGAAGAGATCTTCTCAATACCAAACAGATCCAGTACCTTCTCCACACGGCGCGTACTGACACCACTAACGTACATCTGAGCCACACACAGCATCAACGCGCGCTCACTGCGTCGTCCCTGTTCCAGACTGTGCGGGTAAAACCCGGACTCACCGTGATTACGGGTCTTGGGTATCGACAGATTTAGCGTCCCAAGGGTCGTGTCCACCTGTTTGGGTTTGAATCCATTGGCATGGCCACGGCGATTATCACTGCGTTCATGGGGCACCGCACCCAGAAACTGGGATCGTTCGATCTGCATGGCCTGATTCATCATCGCGGTAATGACATCACGAAAAGCCTGGGGGCCATGTTGAATCAATTGTTCCATCACTACTTCATATAGGTTAGGGTAATCAGGTTGGGTCATTGGGTTGCCTCCACATTTGCTTAAGTCACAAACATGGAACGACTTGATGGCTCAACATTCAATACTAAAGCCTGAAAAACCGGCTTTGGCTTCGCTCTCTACGTTCACTCCGCCAAAGCCAATAGCGAAGCTGCAATAGAAAGCTAAATTACAGACCTCAGATTACACTACCTTTAGTTCACTGTGTATTTCCGAAAAATATAGCTCCTCAAAAACCACCACAGGTTTGGGTAAATGTTGTGTGATGGGACTTTGGTGTACCTCAGGAAAAGAAACATGAAAGCCCTTATCTATATCGTTCCAATCGTAGTTGTGGAAATTGGGTGCATTCAATGGATCACTAAACGTGTTGTGGTATCCCGGGACGTTCCGTATTTGGCTCATATCCCAAACTAGGTCGCTGTTTTCTATTTCGGCTAATGCACTTTCCGCTCTTTCAAAAGAGAGAAGGGTGTCATCTTGATTTCGGGTGATTTTCTGTTGCATCACGGCTATTTGCAGTGAGTTCAGTGAGAGGAGGCTCAGAAGAAAGAGAAACACCATACCCGTTGGTAAAACAAATCCACCGTTTTTACATTTGTTCACGTCGAATTTCGAATGAAAAATGAGAGCTCTATGGGACGTCGATAGCGAGATTTTTCGTCGTTATCTTTATGGGTAAAAAACGGACAAGCAGTGCGATCAATAGTGTTGTCATCGCATCGAATTGGTACTCCCTCTATATTCGGAAACACATAAATCTGTCGCCTTGTGAACCCTTTTCCTCCTTTTTCAGATTGAGACCGTAATAGTAAATGTATGCGAATTGCAGAAATGTGCTTTCCGGTTTCGATGTCACCATCTTGATCAATGTCACCCTCTCCCTTGAAGTTTTTGGCCGTTACGTAACGAATCGCCTGATCTGACGTTCGACGGATCCCATAAAAGAGTCGAAAGTTTTCCACGCCTGTGATGATCTCACTCGCTGTACCAGGTAAGCCATCGTTGTCCATGGAAGCTCTATACAAGGAGGGAGTTCCATCATTCCTACTCGAAGGATAAGCAAGGTAGTAGTACTCAGCCTTCACAACCGTAAGCTGCGATCCAGAATGAAAATGGTAAGCTGAGAATTTCGACCTCGTTTCATTGTCGTGACACCCCGGTTTTTCGCCAGCTTTCGTTCCAAGAAGAACCTGCCCGGTATCGTTCCCATATTCATCGATGGCGGTACAGTTGCTCGCTACGGATTTTCCATAGCTCAAGTGAGTTGTGTCGGTATCTTTATCATAGATGGATTGTCCGGTTTGAAAAGTAGCAACGTAATGACAATCATTCAAGGAAACAAATGCCATTTCTTCCAGCGCTCCGGTTTGATTTCCTAAAAGCGAGAGGGTCTGTTCATCAACAACATGATCCACCAGCGTCATGAGTGGTGTCTGTGAACCAGAAACAAATAGCACGTCTCCCACCAAAGTTGTGTCATCCGTGTCCACTACGCGGTTGTCCTGACGGCTTTGACCGAGCACCCAGTCCAGATTTTGATCAGACGGAAAGATCAGAAGAGGGTGCTCGTAATGCATTGCCGACCAGTCGTCGTGGGGCAATTTAAGGACATTAGCTCGACTCTGTTGCTTCATCTTTGAGCTGGAGTTGCATCCAATGTAGCCAGAGGATGGAATGGCTTTGCTGAAAACCGAAAAAGCAGCTCGCTCCATCTCCTGAATCTCGGAAACCGAGTCTATCTGCCGGTAGGTCCCGAGACTTGGTACAAATACTGATAGCACTCCTGATAAGACCAATAAGCCAATGCTCATGCCAATCAGGGTTTCGATTAGTGAATATCCAAGAGCTGGTAGTGTACCCAGAGGTCTGTAATTTATTTCTTTAGCGATGTTCGTTTGGCTTAGGCGAAGTGAGCGTAGCGAACGAAGCCAAAGCCGGTTTTTCTGGATTAGGTGTTGAATGTTGAGCCATCAAGTCGTTCCATGTTTGTGACTTAAGCAAATGTGGAGGCAACCCAATGACCCAACCGGATTACAGTAACCTATATGAAGTAGTGATGGAACAATTGATTCAACATGGCCCCCAGGCTTTTCGTGATGTCATTACCGCGATGATGAATCAGGCCATGCAGATGGAGCGGTCTCAGTTTCTGGGTGCCGCCCCTCACGAACGCAGCAACGACCGTCAGGGCCATGCCAATGGATTCAAACCCAAACAGGTGGACACGACCCTTGGGACGCTAAATCTGTCGATACCCAAGACGCGTAATCACGGTGAGTCCGGGTTTTACCCGCACAGTCTGGAACAGGGACGACGCAGTGAGCGCGCGTTGATGCTGTGTGTGGCTCAGATGTACGTTAGTGGTGTCAGTACGCGCCGTGTGGAGAAGGTACTGGATCTGTTCGGTATTGAGAAAATATCTTCGACTCAGGTGTCTCGTGCGACGGCTTTGCTGGACGATGCCTTGTCAGTATGGCGGGATCGTGGTCTTGGCGAGATACGTTATCTGGTACTGGATGCGCGTTACGAACGGGTCAGGATGGATCATGAGGTGGTGGATGCCGCGGTGCTCAGTGCGGTGGGAATACTACCGGATGGTCGACGAAGCGTACTGGGTGTGCAGATTGCCACCAGTGAAGCCGAGATCAACTGGCGGGAGTTTTTACAGTCGTTGGTGAAACGAGGCATGCATGGCATCACTTACATTGCCAGTGATGATCACGCGGGTTTGAAGGCGGCAAGGCGTGCCGTGTTTCCGGGTGTACCGTGGCAACGCTGTCAGTTCCACCTGGCACAAAATGCGGTCAATCATGCGCCGACAGCAAAGGTTCGTAGTCGGATTGGTGGTGAACTGCGTTCGGTCTGGAATGCGACGGACGAGGCATCGGCCCGCGCTCAGTTGGAGCAACTGGCGGCCCGTTACGAGTCAGATTACTCAAAGCTGTCGCAATGGCTGCTCGATAACGTTCCTGAAGGACTGACGGTGTTCAATTTACCGGAGTCGCATCATCGAAAGATGAGAACGACGAATGGAATTGAGCGTCCGATCCAGCAGGAGATTAAACGGCGAACCCGGATTGTCCGGGTCTTCCCGAATGAGGCATCTTTACTCAGGCTTGTCAGTGCCATCCTCGTCGAGATTGACGATGAATGGAGCAATGCCGACAAGCGATATATCGTGTGGAACGACGATAATGACTCAACCTAAATCAAAGTTACAGACGTAGGGTTGCACACTCAATAATTTTTAAGATGAGTGTTAAAGTGATCAATATCACACGATCGATCGATATTGAGTTTGCGCCAGGAAGGAATTGTTGTATACGCCATCCCTTATACGGCTTAAGGTTGACGTCACTAGTGGGCATCTTTGCCACTACAATGTTCCAGTCAACATTGATTAGGGAGCGAGGCAAACCTGAGTCAATTTCTCCGGTCAAGATCAATTGTCAAATGGCATTGGGACTCATCTATCCAGTCCCTCACATAACTAATGCCGGAATCGCTCAGTTGGTAGAGCAACTGATTCTAATCAGTAGGTCGGAGTCACTCCTCTTTCCGTCACCACGCTTTTTTTGGCGAAGTTTATGTTGTAGAAATTGCGTTTTCCCTAGAGGATGGTGAATCTAGTGGCGGTTTGTTTGAATACTAGCAGGTTCACGTTGGTTATTTTCAACAACGAGGGTTGCGACCATGAACGTAATAACTGCTGTATCTTCAAATGGGTGTCACCAAGACGACCCTCATCGCTAATCTGTGCCGGATTACTGCCCGACCTCCGGTTACCCGGGTGCTCGCATCGATGCGGACAATACCCACCGGTACTTCTTCCCATTATCCCATGGTTGAGCAGGCTCCAAATGGCCTCATAAAGCCATCAAAGAACGCTGTTTGGGACCGAAGTCATCGCAAGACCAATATTACGGTCTTGATATCGTTTTTCCCGATGATCGATTTCTGACACACTATCCGAATACTTTGCCACAAGCGGATGGTCGGTATCGTATCTCAGGCGCTAATGACGCATTCGATAAGAGGTCGTTATGACTTTGGTTTTGATGATTTCGACCATCGACTTGATTGTGCAACCCTACGTCTGTAACTTTGATTTAGGTTGAGTCATTATCGTCGTTCCACACGATATATCGCTTGTCGGCATTGCTCCATTCATCGTCAATCTCGACGAGGATGGCACTGACAAGCCTGAGTAAAGATGCCTCATTCGGGAAGACCCGGACAATCCTGGTTCGCCGTTTAATCTCCTGCTGGATCGGACGCTCAATTCCATTCGTCGTTCTCATCTTTCGATGATGCGACTCCGGTAAATTGAACACGGTCAATCCTTCAGGAACGTTATCGAGCAGCCATTGCGACAGCTTTGAGTAATCTGACTCGTAACGGGCCGCCAGTTGCTCCAACTGAGCGCGGGCAGATGCCTCGTCCGTCGCATTCCACACCGAACGCAGTTCACCACCAATCCGACTACGAACCTTTGCTGTCGGCGCATGATTGACCGCATTTTGTGCCAGGTGGAACTGACAACGCTGCCACGGTACCCCCGGAAACACAGCACGTCTCGCTGCTTTGAGGCCCGCGTGGTCATCACTGGCAATGTAGATGATGCCGTGCATCCCCCGTTTTACCAGAGACTGTAAAAACTCCCGCCAGTTGATCTCCGCTTCACTGGTCGCGATCTGCACGCCCAGTACACTGCGTCTGCCATCCGGCAATATACCCACCGCACTGAGCACCGCCGCATCCACCACCTCATGATCCATCCTGACCCGTTCGTAACGCGCATCCAGTACCAGATACCGAATCTCTCCAAGGGCCCGGTCACGCCAAACCGATAGAGCATCGTCCAGCAGGGCCGTCGCACGAGACACCTGAGTGGAGGAGATCTTCTCAATACCAAACAGATCCAGCACCTTCTCCACACGGCGCGTACTGACACCACTAACGTACATCTGAGCCACACACAGCATCAACGCGCGCTCACTGCGTCGTCCCTGTTCCAGACACTGTGGATAAAACCCGGACTCACCGTGGTTACGGGTCTTGGGTATCGACAAATTCAGTGTCCCAAGAGTCGTGTCCACCTGTTTGGGTTTGAATCCATTGGCATGGCCACGGCGATTATCACTGCGTTCATGGGGCACCGCACCCAGAAACTGGGATCGTTCGATCTGCATGGCCTGATTCATCATCGCGGTAATGACATCACGAAATGCCTGCGGGCCATGTTGAATCAATTGTTCCATCACTACTTCATATAGGTTAGGGTAATCCGGTTGGGTCATTGGGTTGTCTCCACATTTGCGTAAGTCACAAACATGGAACGACTTGATGGCTCAACATTCAACACCTAATCCAGAAAAACCGGCTTTGGCTTCGTTCGCTACGCTCACTTCGCCTAAGCCAAACGAACATCGCTAAAGAAATAAATTACAGACCTCAGGGTACACTACCAAACTATGCCAGTATTTAGATCAACATCCGTTCATGCTGAATCAACGATACAGAACCAATTAGTACTGAGACTCTGGAACATGGACCACTAATCCGTCCAGCTCGTCCGTAACCTTAATCTGGCAACTCAGCCGGCTGGTGTCATCTACGTCTTCGGCAAATTCCAGCATGTCCTTTTCCAGCTCCTCCATTTCAGATAGTTTTGGCATCCACGCCTTATCGATATGTACGTGACAGGTCGCGCAGCTACAAACACCCCCGCATTCCGCGAGAATGCCCGCAAAACCGCTCTTCCTTGCTAATTGCATTACGGTTGTTCCGCTATCTGCTTGAATATCATGTTGCGAGTCGTCCGCCAGGATAAATTTAATGGTAGGCATTAGTTTTAAATAGTGTGATAGGGGTAAATTGAGTGTACCGGATTATCACACATCCGTTTTTGCAGCATCAACAGAAGAATTCAAAACTAAAAAAAATATGTAGCAAAGCAAACTGCTCAACGTCCGGATATGCACAAGCCCAAATGGGTACATGTACACCAAAAACGGGGATTAGTACTGGTATAGCTAGCCTGAGATTGTAGAAAGCTGAGATTATAGAAAAGCGCAGATCATCGATAAGAGAAGCATTGGGCATAAACGTACTGGCCGTTCTGGCGCTCTGTTTCAACGGCCAGTTTACCGCCAAACCTCGAGCCCATTGGGGCCACTCAAACCAACCTGAGATCAAAAACTAATCCGATTCCAATTGGCGGTATGTTTATACATAAAGAAAAATAGCAAAACGATAACTGAAAGATCAATATCCACGTTGAATAGTCGCTGGCATTTCTTCTAATAGAAAATTAACCAAGGCGCGTATTTTTGCGGGTACAAATTCTTTTTCGGGGTAAACGATGTACATCGGCAAACTCTCAATGGATCGGTATCCCTGCAGTACAGGCACCAACTCTCCATTTCGCATTACCTCACCTATCAAACTTTTATCAGTAAGCAAGATGGTAGTGTACCCTGAGGTCTGTAATTTATTTCTTTAGCGATGTTCGTTTGGCTTAGGCGAAGTGAGCGTAGCGAACGAAGCCAAAGCCGGTTTTTCTGGATTAGGTGTTGAATGTTGAGCCATCAAGTCGTTCCATGTTTGTGACTTACGCAAATGTGGAGGCAACCCAATGACCCAACCGGATTACCCTAACCTATATGAAGTAGTGATGGAACAATTGATTCAACATGGCCCCCAGGCTTTTCGTGATGTCATTACCGCGATGATGAATCAGGCCATGCAGATTGAGCGGTCTCAGTTTCTGGGTGCCGCCCCTCACGAACGCAGCAACGACCGTCAGGGCCATGCCAATGGATTCAAACCCAAACTGGTGGACACGACTCTTGGGACACTGAATTTGTCGATACCCAAGACCCGTAACCACGGTGAGTCCGGGTTTTATCCACAGTGTCTGGAACAGGGACGGCGTAGTGAACGTGCTTTGATGCTGTGTGTGGCAAAGATGTACATCAGCGGGGTCAGTACTCGTCGTGTGGAGAAGGTGCTGGATCTGTTTGGTATTGAGAAGATCTCCTCCACTCAGGTGTCTCGTGCGACGGCCCTGCTGGACGATGCTCTATCGGTTTGGCGTGACCGGGCCCTTGGAGAGATTCGGTATCTGGTACTGGATGCGCGTTACGAACGGGTCAGGATGGATCATGAGGTGGTGGATGCGGCGGTGCTCAGTGCGGTGGGTATATTGCCGGATGGCAGACGCAGTGTACTGGGCGTGCAGATCGCGACCAGTGAAGCGGAGATCAACTGGCGGGAGTTTTTACAGTCTCTGGTAAAACGGGGGATGCACGGCATCATCTACATTGCCAGTGATGACCACGCGGGCCTCAAAGCAGCGAGACGTGCTGTGTTTCCGGGGGTACCGTGGCAGCGTTGTCAGTTCCACCTGGCACAAAATGCGGTCAATCATGCGCCGACAGCAAAGGTTCGTAGTCGGATTGGTGGTGAACTGCGTTCGGTGTGGAATGCGACGGACGAGGCATCTGCCCGCGCTCAGTTGGAGCAACTGGCGGCCCGTTACGAGTCAGATTACTCAAAGCTGTCGCAATGGCTGCTCGATAACGTTCCTGAAGGACTGACGGTGTTCAATTTACCGGAGTCGCATCATCGAAAGATGAGAACGACGAATGGAATTGAGCGTCCGATCCAGCAGGAGATTAAACGGCGAACCCGGATTGTACGGGTCTTCCCGAATGAGGCATCTTTACTCAGGCTTGTCAGTGCCATCCTCGTCGAGATTGACGATGAATGGAGCAATGCCGACAAGCGATATATCGTGTGGAACGACAATAATGACTCAACCTAAATCAAAGTTACAGACGTAGGGTTGCACAATCCTTTAGATACTTCGTGATAGGATAAGAATCACATACAGCACCTTCTGATAGACACATAACTATCTGTTGAGTAAGTCGGTATTGGGTTTTGAGTTATCCTTTGCTAACGGATAAATAACGATTGAAACGGCGCGGGTTAGAAGATAATGAACCTAGTTAAGTACACTAAAGTCGTCCTTGGATTGACCATAATACTTCTTGTGGGCGTATTCTCTACTCAGAGTTCTCTGGCGTCTGCGCAAGATTTAGCAACAGATGAAACTGGAGCTTCTGCGGAAACCTTAACCAAAAAGCATGATGCGACCCAGTTTACGGCGGGTTTCAGGGTGGGCGAAGATACTTTGGAGCCTTTTGCTGACTTTCTCATTCCGTTGTATGACAAAAATGGTGGAACGCTTTTGTTGAACCCTAGGTTCTCTCATAAAGATGAGGGCGAATTCGAAGGAAATCTCGGGCTTGTGTGGCGCAAGATGCTAACTCCTCAGGTGATCGTCGGTGCTAATGTCTATGTGGATACTCGACGTTCGCGTTTTGGTAATCGATTTAATCAGGCTGGGGTTGGTGTTGAGGTGTTAAGTCGATGGGTAGACGCCAGAGTGAATTGGTATGACGCAGACTCGTCAGCAAAGCTGGCTACTGAATCCCGTTCGCAAGAGACCTCTGTAAGTACGCTCGCTCAAACCAGTACGGCTACTAACAATAGTACTTCGTTCAGCGCACCGACTCCCCGAGGGTATTTAATCGTTCAGGACTACACCACCACCACGACGTTGACTACCACAATCACGGAAACCCAAACCACGACCACAAAGGATCGAGTGTTTCAGGAGTTTGAGGCAGGTTTGGACGGTTATGATGCTGAAATAGGCTTTAATCTTTCTCTGTCTCCTAGTTCGCCAGATGTTCGTTTGTTCGCCGGAGTGTATGACTTTCAGGGAGAGTTTGGCCGAAAGGTTGAGGGACAAAAAGCGAGGGTGGAAGTCAAAGCTGGGCCGTATGTTACTTTTGATGCTGAATTTTTTGAGGATGACGCTTTGAACGGCACGGATTACTTTTTAGGTGCAAGATTGCATATTCCGTTGAAGGGTCGAAATACTTGGCAAGAATTTAGGCAGAATTTCAGGCTTACTGGTTCACGGCCATTTTCCAATAGGAAATACACGGATATGGTGATGCGAGACGTTCGCGTACAGACTAATCAAAGTGGGCTAATCGAAGATGTCAGTCGACGAACAGAGACTGAAGAAGTGTCGAGAAGTTCGACCTCTACGAGTTCGACCACCACTGTTTCTGGAACCTCAACACTTAGAGATAAGATTACCTTTGTGGACAATAGTAGAGCCGCGGCGGGAGCAGATGGAACTTTTGAGAATCCCTATGGGAGCATCGGCACTGCGGTGTTTCGTGGACCGACGGGGAATACCGTTTACGTAGAAGGTCAGGGTGGGGATGTCTACGACGAGGAGGTGGGATTTATCGATTCGGTAGTCATCATTGGCAGTGCGACACCGCTAGAGATCAATGGGGGTACCTATGTTGGTAGTGGTGTTCGACCAACGGTAAGGCATACTGGTGGAGGGGCGATTTTTTCTGTGGGTGGTGATATCGTTTTGAGTGGACTGCGTATTGAAGGAGCAGGCTCGAATGTTAACGGTAATGATGGTATCTATTTTATTGGTGATTTTACCGCTTCCCAATCTTTCGCATTGGATAACCTTATTATTTCTAATGCTGGTGATGATGGTATCAATTTCGAAAATGCGGGAAGAGATGCCTCCGGGCCGGTGGCAGCGGCACTGACGAACGTGGTGATTCAAGGATCGGAAAATAACGGAATTAATTTTTCTCTCCTTGGTCGGAATGCACCTAGCCTGACCACGAATTTGACGGACGTTACGATATCTGACAGTGGCGCTAGTGGATTGCACTTCGGTAAAATGGGGGAAGCTGGTACCACACCACAAGTGACCACGCTACGCAATGTCACTATTACCGATACGGACGAAGCGGGAATGGTGTTTGATGCCAGTCCGGGCTCGTTTGTGTTTGATAACGTTAATTTTTCAGGGACCATTGGGAGAGACGGTGGAACGGATGAAACACTGTTGAGATTTGGCGGGGCAGATAATACGCCCATTGTTGTGCCTTCTGCGAGCGGTACGATATCAAACAGTACGACCAACACACCTGTGGTTTGTCGAGGCGCTTTTGCTGGCTCTATTTCTGTAGGGGGAGTGCCCAGTCGGTGGAGGGTGTGACGCTTTATAGCGGGCTTTACCTTCATTAATATAACATAACTACTCGTGGCTTTTGATGATTGAGATATTATCTTGATGCTCTGTGTTGGCGAATGAGTCGTCCTTTTTGGGACTGACTCCCTGTTTAGATTTAGCTGTTAGGAGTATGGGTGTTAAATGAATCTGAACCGCCCCGGTTTGGCCGGAGACTAATCACCTTGAGAGAAATAGCTCATGAACAAAAGCCCCGGATATTCCCCCGAAGTAAGGGAATGCGCAGTACCTTATGGTCGTAACAATAGATAAGACACACACTGCGTTTTCAGATAGACTTTTAGGACGCTCTATCTACTTTGGCAAATAACATGAGTACCCATCCATTAGACCCATTAACCGCACAGGAAATCACACAGGCGACGAAGATTGTCCGACGTGATCTAGATTTGGGCAAGAGACTCTTTTTTGAACAAATCAGATTGAATGAACCGAATAAGCAGCTGGTTCGTGGCTTCACTTCTGGCGATATGATTGAGCGTGAGGCGTTTGTGGTTGCGTGGAATCGGGATTCTGGAGAGTTATTTGAAATCACAGTTTCTATCGATAAAGATCAACTCTCATCCTCTACGCTTATTCCCGGCGTCCAAGCAGGGTATTTACCTGAAGAGAGCGATGAAGTTTCCAGAGTGGTGAAAGCGCATCCGGATTTCGTTGTCGGACTCAACAAAAGAGGGATCGATAATCTGGATCAGGTTTATGTTGAAGGATTGGCGGTTGCAAATTTTGCTACAGAGAAGGAACGTCATCTGAGGCTATCTAGAGCGCATTGTTTTTTCATACAGCACCCTTCAGACAACACCCACGCCAAGCCCATTGAAGGATTGATACCGATCATCGACCTAAATACGATGAAGGTACTAAGGATTGAAGATAGTGGGGTGGTTCCCATTCCGGCAAATCGCGGAGTGTATCAGTCTAAGGAGCTAGGTGTTCAACGTAAACCTCTGGCGGAGCTTGAAATTTTGCAGCCAGACGGCCCTGATTTTGTGGTGGACGGGCATGAAGTTTGTTGGCAAAACTGGCGATTCCGAGTGGGATTTACTCCTAGGGAAGGACTGGTTCTGCATACGCTTTCTTTTAATGACGAGGGCTCTGAGAGATCCGTAATTTACCGTGCATCGCTGAGCGAGCTAGTGGTGCCTTATGGAGACACAGCGGGTGATCACTTTACAAATCATTCCTTCGATCTTGGTGATGGAATTTTTGGCAGATCAGTGAATAGTTTGACATTAGGCTGTGATTGTTTGGGTGAAATACACTATTTTGATGTAGTTCTCAATGACGGATATGGCAATCCGGTTAATAAGCCAAATGCCATTTGCCTACATGAAGAGGACTATGGAATCCTTTGGAAACACACCAATACGTCAACGAATAAAACTGAAGTGCGGCGTTCTCGCCGATTGGTTGTGTCTTCTTTTTTTACAGTGGGCAACTACGACTATGGCATCTTTTGGTATCTATATCTTGATGGAAACATTGAATTTGAAGCGAAATTAACCGGAATGCTTTATTCGAGGGCATTGGGTTTGGATGAGATTAATTCTGGCCGACCCCCAGAGTATGGGAGTTTGGTTTCACCTGATTTGGTGGGTATGATGCATGAACATTATTTCAATGTTCGACTCGACATGAGCGTGGATGGTGATCGTAATGCGGTGGTTGAAGTGGAGGCGAAGCGGGTGCCAATGGGGCCGGATAATCCCCATGGGAATGCACATGGGGTGGTGGAAACTGTTCTTGAGTCAGAGAAGGATGCTGGGCGTGATGCCAAGCCGGAGAATGCGAGATATTGGAAGGTTATTAATCGAGAAGCAAAAAATAAACTAGGTTGGTATCCAGGATATAAGCTGATGCCTGGACCCACGATTAAACCCATGCACCAGCCAAACTCTCCATTTATGCGGAGGGCAGGGTTTGTTAATCATGACCTTTGGGTTACTGCATTTGATGCAAATCAACTAATGGCTCCTGGTCACTATGTGAATCAAAACGAATTTGGCCCGGGTATCCCCGAATGGGTTGTCGAAGACAGGCCTTTAGCTGATACGGATGTAGTTTTATGGCACACGATGGGGGTAATGCATCTACCTCGACCAGAAGACTTTCCGGTTATGCCCGTTGAATACGTGGGTTTTATGTTGAAACCAGTGGGTTTTTTCGACCAAAACCCCGCATTGAACCTATCGCCGTCAAAATGCAAAATTGCATTGAGTAAAAAAGGCTTGGATGGACAAAAACGTGAATAGATGTAGCGGGGAGTTGTATATCAGCGGCTCTGATTACCTTGAATGGCGAAAGTAATTGAATCACTACTCAAAATAATCAGATTCAAGAATTGAGGATCATAAATTTAAACGAATTTATCGAACAACGTAATCTAGCCCAGTCTATCTGCGTCGGCCACCTTTGGGTGTCGTCGTCTCAAAGTTAACTTTAATGGTGTTTCCATTGAAGTCTTTGCCATTCAGTCCGTCTATTGCCGCTCGTGCTTCATGGCCTTCCATTTCAATGAACCCAAATCCTTTACACTTACGGGTGAACATATCCATGATGATTTTGTGTGATCGGACTTTACCGAACCGTTCAAATAACTCGATTAAATCAGCTTCTTTGGTATCAGCTGGCAGGTTACCAACAAACAACTTTTTCAATGTTATTTCCCTGTAGTAATTTTGGCAGTCGAAATCTTAGATTTCGACCTTCGAAAGGCCTCTTAGTAATAAAGAGGCCAGATTTACATCGTCTATTACTAATCTGCTATGACGTTTGCAGCCTGTAGCCCTTTAGGACCCTGCTCAATATCAAAAGTGACACTTTGTCCTTCAGCCAGAGTTTTGAACCCATTGCCACTAATTGCGCGAAAATGAACAAACACATCGTCACCGCCTTGTTCCTGAGAAATAAAGCCGAATCCTTTGGTTTCGTTAAACCATTTTACAGTGCCTTTAGCCATCGTAATTTTACCTATTGTTGAATTTGATTATGGAGATTTTTGCTTACAGATTAATGAGACTAGACAATCAGGGTAAAACGGAGGAAATAACCAGAAATGTTTACAACAGAAACTGAAGCGAGTGTGAGTATAGATTTAATTCAATAAAAAGGGTACTGTTTTTTGACTATTGGTGCGTCGTTTTTTAAATAAACTTGGGAAAAAAGTGCACAATAACCGGTATATGGCCAATGTAGTGCCTCTATTGGGTGAGCTTTGTCCCTAATGTTGAATATTTAAGTGCTAATGTGGATGATTAAGAGGGAGAAAAAAGAGAATTGAAGACAAGTGAATTAAGCTCTGCACTGGTGGGATTTGGATTTATTTTCGATGGATTCAGGCTGATTGTGCAACCTAAGATTAGACGATTAGTGGTTATTCCTCTTTTGGTCAATATTCTGGTGTTCGCTACCGCCATTCGTTTAGGGCTGTGGGGTTTTGAGTCTTTATTGCAGACCCTGATGGGTTGGTTGCCCGATTGCAGACCCTGATGGGTTGGTTGCCCGCATGGTTAGATTGGGTGCAATGGTTGATTGATTGTGCAACCCTACGTCTGTAACTTCGGTTTAGTTTGAGTCATTATTGTCGTTCCACACGATATATCGCTTGTCGGCATTGCTCCATTCATCGTCAATCTCAACGAGAATGGCACTTGACAAGCCTGAGTAAAGATGCGTCGTTCGGGAAGACCCGGACAATCCGGGTTCGCCGTTTAATTTCCTGCTGGATCGGACGCTCAATTCCATTCGTCGTTCTCATCTTTCGATGATGCGATTCCGGTAAATTGAACACGGTCAATCCTTCAGGAACGTTATCGAGCAGCCATTGCGATAGCTTCGAGCAGTCTGACTCGTAACGGGCCGCCAGTTGCTCCAACTGAGCGCGGGCAGATGCCTCGTCCGTCGCATTCCAGACCGAACGCAATTCACCACCAATCCGGCTACGAACCTTTGCTGTCGGCGCATGATTGACCGCATTTTGTGCCAGGTGGAACTGACAACGCTGCCACGGTACCCCCGGAAACACAGCACGTCTCGCTGCTTTGAGGCCCGCGTGGTCATCACTGGCAATGTAGATGATGCCATGCATCCCCCGTTTTACCAGAGACTGTAAAAACTCCCGCCAGTTGATCTCCGCTTCACTGGTCGCGATCTGCACACCCAGTACGCTTCGTCGACCATCCGGTAGTATTCCCACCGCACTGAGCACCGCGGCATCCACCACCTCATGATCCATCCTGACCCGTTCGTAACGCGCATCCAGTACCAGATAACGTATCTCGCCAAGACCACGATCCCGCCATACTGACAAGGCATCGTCCAGCAAAGCCGTTGCACGGGACACCTGAGTCGAAGATATTTTCTCAATACCGAACAGATCCAGTACCTTCTCCACACGGCGCGTACTGACACCACTAACGTACATCTGAGCCACACACAGCATCAACGCGCGCTCACTGCGTCGTCCCTGTTCCAGACTGTGCGGGTAAAACCCGGACTCACCGTGATTACGCGTCTTGGGTATCGACAGATTTAGCGTCCCAAGGGTCGTGTCCACCTGTTTGGGTTTGAATCCATTGGCATGGCCACGGCGATTATCACTGCGTTCATGGGGCACCGCACCCAGAAACTGGGATCGTTCGATCTGCATGGCCTGATTCATCATCGCGGTAATGACATCACGAAATGCCTGCGGGCCATGTTGAATCAATTGTTCCATCACTACTTCATATAGGTTAGGGTAATCAGGTTGGGTCATTGGGTTGTCTCCACATTTGCGTAAGTCACAAAAATGGAACGACTTGATGGCTCAACATTCAATACTAAAGCCTGAAAAACCGGCTTTGGCTTCGCTCTCTACGTTCACTCCGCCAAAGCCAATAGCGAAGCTGCAATAGAAAGCTAAATTACAGACCTCAGATTACACTACCGGTTGATTTGGCCCTTGATCGTATTTTTGATTTTGATTGTGGTCTATTACAGCTTCACCCTAATGGCTAACTTGTTAGCCGCGCCTTTTAATTCATTATTATCTCAACGTGTGGAAAACCGTATTCGGGGAAGGGGAGTCGGTGAAGGCTTGGAGCCTTCGTTGTCACTAGGGCTTATCACTAGGACGGTGTGGAGTGAAGTGCGAAAAATCCTTTATCAAACCAAGTGGTTGGTGTTGCTGATTATCCTTTCGATTATTCCGATTGTTAACTTACTGGCGCCGATTGCTTGGATTTATTTTGGTGCCAGAATGCTGTCGGTAGAATATATCGAGTATCCGATGGCCAATAAGGGACTGTTTTTTAGGCAGGTCAAACAGAGTATCAAAAAGGATCGTTTTGCCTCCGTTGGTTTCGGTCTTGGTGTTATGTTGATAACACTAATTCCTGTGGTTAACTTTTTTGCAATGCCCGTTGCCGTGGCGGCTGCCACGGCGTATTGGGTTGATCGCTTGGATCAGTATGCGGATTAAAGTTTGCTCGGTTGTTGCCGCTGGCTGATTTCGCTGATTCTAAAATTAGAAGGTTTGTTTTGAATCATTCCAAGCTGTGCGACCCAGGTAAGTAGATGTCTGGCCAACTATCATTGCCGGTATCAAACGTCAGTCTCTGAGCTTCAGCGTTGTCGGTGTCTGTTTTCCAGATGTATATCTCATAATCCTCGATGTCCGGCTCATGGGCACCGTCTGAAGCGCCGAATACGAGATACTTCTGTGAGGCGTCGAGTCTGGGAAAGTACTCGTGACTGAGTTCTCCGGGAAGGTCGAGCCACTTCACAATTTCACCGGTTTTTGGATCATATTTATTAAATTGGTTTTTCTGTTTGCCCCCTTCGATGTTCGAAACGAAAACAGCAAAGTCATTTTTTGGCGACCATGTCAACATGCATCCTAGTGCGACCACGGTAAGATCTTTGTTGGGTTCTGCGATGATCGTAGTGGGTCTCCCATTGTCTTTATAGGACGCAGCCAGTCTCCCTTGTGCGTCGATGGAGGGCCATAGAAGCTCCGCATCAGGCACGCCATGTTCTTTGCTTTGATATATTTTCGTTTGGTGTTTAGTTGCGAAATCATGGGCCCAAATTTCCGCCGGGCTGCGGTGAAAGTACAGAGTTTTGCCGTCCGGGGACCAGCTGGGTGCGGTCCCCGATTCAGCGATTAACTCTTCATCTCCGCTCGATATATCAAGTACCCAAACGTTCCATGGGCGCTGGTCCCGCCAAGACTGCCATTTTTCATTAGAGCGAATAAACGCCACTTTTCTACCATCCGGTGATATTCTTGGATGGGTCTCTGTATTAGGATGAATGGTAAGCTGCCGAGACGTTAGGTCCGACAGATCCATGATCATGATGTCATGATTACCGTGTTGATTTGATGACCAAACTACAAACCCCTGAAGTTTTTGCATCCAATCTGGCCTCTGAGCTAATGGAGTAGAGGGTGTTTGAGGTGCGAATCGAAATTCATTTGATTGTTTTTCAAACCATTGCCAACTACTGATGGCAACCGCCATGGCGATAATGCTGAAGCCCAAAGCGAGAAATAGCGGTTTGGCAGTCGGTTTTATGTTCGTTACAAAACGACTTTGCGTGGGGGAGGCCTGTATGGCTTTTCTTCCAGTAAAAAGGAGCACGAGGGCGGTTAGCCCTAGCCCATAGTCTACTGCTTGAGTTTTAATGTGAACGGCAATGAGTGCAAGCAATGAATCTTGAGGGGGGGCACCAAAGTAAGACATAAAAGTCATTCCCCCGGCTTCCCAAGCACCAAAACTCATGATAGTTGGAATAGGTAAAGCTGCGGTCATTTCCGACGCGATCATTGCACCCAGCGTATTAACCCAAACGATGTTGTATAGATCAGGAAAGCTGCCCTTTGCGACGCTATAAAAGAGAATCAGCAGCCCGAAATACTTGAGCGATCGCACGATTATCGTGAGCCCCAATACTTGAAGGAAGACACCCGCACGAATAGTTGTTTGAACGGCCACGTTAAGTTGATTGATGATGTCGAGTCCTTTGACCAGATAACCGTTGGATTCAGTGTGTTTTTCTCTGAAGCCATTTAACAACGACATGAGAAGAGGAAGGATGAATCGAATGCCTATGTAGAACGAGATAACAATGGCGAGTGCCAGTATGGCGATTTTCAAGGGTGTCGCGGTGGGAAACCCAATGATTAGCACTAGCAGTATGGTAATTGGCGCTAGTACGGCGATATCCAATAGAATCGCGAATAGTAAGGAGGAAAGCCCTGCGGGTATTGACGTTTTTGCGAATTTCTTAAGCAGTGCCACATACACAATCTCACCGAGGCGCGCTGGTAACAAATCCACTACCATGCCACGAATCGCTGTAATCAATATCATTTGTTTCATGGTAGGCACTTCTGTATTTACGGTCCCGGGTTGATCTGTCAAAGAGGCTTTTATCAGGATGCGATAGCGAATAGCTCGTAGCCAGATCCCGACAAGACCGAGAAGAATAAAGAAAATGAACCAGGAAACGGAACTTTGACGAATGGCCAAAATAATCTTTTCCGGGTGTATGGCTTGATCAGAATTCACCGAAGCATAAAATAGAAATGCGATCACGATGAACGATCCGGCGATGCCCATTAATAGGTGCCTGACGACGTCCTTACTCAAAAAATCCAGTGGTTTCATTTTCCCTCGGGTGGTGAATTAACGATTTAGTGCAAAGCGTTCACAATAGGGAAATTATGATCCATAAACACCCTAATTGTTCATTGCTATTTACAATTGTTACGAAGTTTTAATAATAAACACGGGAATTATGGGCTTTATTACCTAAAGTGGGCAAAGACTAATGTGAATTAGAATCTGCAACACTGATGTGTTTTGTGTTAAAAACCCGCCTTGCCAAAGATCCTGACAACTCAGCGATTGTGCAACCCTACGTCTGTAACTTCGGTTTAGTTTGAGTCATTATCGTCGTTCCACACGATATATCGCTTGTCGGCATTGCTCCATTCATCGTCAATCTCGACGAGGATGGCACTGACAAGCCTGAGTAAAGATGCCTCATTCGGGAAGACCCGTACAATCCGGGTTCGCCGTTTAATCTCCTGCTGGATCGGACGCTCAATTCCATTCGTCGTTCTCATCTTTCGATGATGCGACTCCGGTAAATTGAACACCGTCAGTCCTTCAGGAACGTTATCGAGCAGCCATTGCGACAGCTTTGAGTAATCTGACTCGTAACGGGCCGCCAGTTGCTCCAACTGAGCGCGGGCAGATGCCTCGTCCGTCGCATTCCACACCGAACGCAGTTCACCACCAATCCGACTACGAACCTTTGCTGTCGGCGCATGATTGACCGCATTTTGTGCCAGGTGGAACTGACAACGCTGCCACGGTACCCCCGGAAACACAGCACGTCTCGCTGCTTTGAGGCCCGCGTGGTCATCACTGGCAATGTAGATGATGCCGTGCATCCCCCGTTTTACCAGAGACTGTAAAAACTCCCGCCAGTTGATCTCCGCTTCACTGGTCGCGATCTGCACGCCCAGTACACTGCGTCTGCCATCCGGCAATATACCCACCGCACTGAGCACCGCCGCATCCACCACCTCATGATCCATCCTGACCCGTTCGTAACGCGCATCCAGTACCAGATACCGAATCTCTCCAAGGGCCCGGTCACGCCAAACCGATAGAGCATCGTCCAGCAGGGCCGTCGCACGAGACACCTGAGTGGAGGAGATCTTCTCAATACCAAACAGATCCAGCACCTTCTCCACACGACGAGTACTGACCCCGCTGATGTACATCTTTGCCACACACAGCATCAAAGCACGTTCACTACGCCGTCCCTGTTCCAGACTGTGCGGGTAAAACCCGGACTCACCGTGATTACGCGTCTTGGGTATCGACAGATTTAGCGTCCCAAGGGTCGTGTCCACCTGTTTGGGTTTGAATCCATTGGCATGGCCACGGCGATTATCACTGCGTTCATGGGGCACCGCACCCAGAAACTGGGATCGTTCGATCTGCATGGCCTGATTCATCATCGCGGTAATGACATCACGAAATGCCTGCGGGCCATGTTGAATCAATTGTTCCATCACTACTTCATATAGGTTAGGGTAATCCGGTTGGGTCATTGGGTTGCCTCCACATTTGCTTAAGTCACAAACATGGAACGACTTGATGGCTCAACATTCAACACCTAATCCAGAAAAACCGGCTTTGGCTTCGTTCGCTACGCTCACTTCGCCTAAGCCAAACGAACATCGCTAAAGAAATAAATTACAGACCTCAGGGTACACTACCGAGATGGTTGCCGATGCCATTAAAGTGCATTGGGAAGACGGCACTGTCTCTTCATACTCATGGTTCTGGTTGCGAGATCACGCGAAGGATCCGATAAGTTTTGATTCCCGGAGTCAGCAAAGGGAGCTATTTACCGCCATGGTTGATCCTGATATCACACCGATTCATGTCGAAAAGTCCAGGGATGGTGACTCAGTTTTGGTCAGTTGGCCTGATTTGCATGAGCCTGTTCTATATTCAGCTGATTTCTTTTTCGAGTTTATGCAGCCTGAAAACCGTTTAAACAGCTGGAAGAAAACAGTTTGGGACGCACAGTCTATTAGCGAAGATGATTATTCGATGGATTGGAGCCAGTTTTTGCAGGACGATGGTTTGCAGCAATTGATGACCCGAGTCACCAGTAATGGTTTTGCTTTAGTTAAAAGTTGTCCGACGAATTTCGACACCATTGCACATATCTCGGGTCAAATCGGATATGTGCGACACACTATCTTTGGTGGTATGTGGGAGTTCGAAGCAAACGAAGGAATGTCTGATTCAGCGTATACGCCCAAGGAACTCAGACCGCATACCGATGGCACCTACAGCCACGATGCCCCCGGGTTACAACTCTTAATGTGTTGTCACTATGATGCTGAGGGTGGGGATTCAATCATGGTCGATGGATTGAAAATTGCGCAGTGCCTCGAAGAAGATTCCCCAGAGAGTTTTGAACTACTTAAATCGATTCCCATTAAGGGTCGATATTCGGGAGATGGGGTGGAGTTGATTGCGCAACGACCCGTTTTCAAAACCGATGATAACGGCGAGATCCTGCAAGTGAGTTTTAATAACTATGATCGCGCGCCCTTTCGGCTAGAGGACGGGCTAATGAAGAAGTTCTACCATGCACTTAGGGCTTACGAGGTATTGGCGAATTCCCCAAATCTACAGTGGAGGCATGTGCTGGCGCCGGGTGAAATGTTGGTTTTTGATAACTGGCGAGTAATGCATGGGAGAGGAGCATTTACCGGCAAGCGCAAAATGGCAGGCTGCTATCTTAATCGGGAAGACACGGAAAGCTGCGCACGCAAATTAGGTTTAATGTACTGATATGATTAATACATTCCACATAAATATGAACATGAATTTTTGCCCTATGTTATTGAACCGTATAACCACAAAAGGATTCAGAGCACTCTGGCTTGCGGCCCTAGGTATCGTGATGTCATCGTTATTGGGATGTAGTTCTGGCGGAGGCTCGGCTAGCGGTGGCAGTGGAGGAGCGAGCAGTGCCAGCAAGGTTTTGGTGATTGGTGACAGTATTGGAACTGGCTTTGGCCTTGCTGTGCCTTATCCCGATCGAATTCAACAATCTACCGGAGTGACGCTCATCAACGATAGTGCCGATGGTCGTGTGACTGCTGAGGGTGCTGCGAGGGTTGTGAGTTTGATAAGCCTGCACAAACCCACTCACCTAATTGTTTTACTAGGCACGAATGATGCTCGAGTGGGTAGTGTTTCAGGCGCTTTAAGAAACTTGCAATACATGATCGAGGTTGCTAATTCCTCCGGTGTCACAGCCGTTGTAGGAACTCTGCCACCTTATTTGACGACGGCAGCATTGAATCTGCGCTCGGAGCAAATCAGTAATGGCATTCGTGCCCTCAGTGGAGCGAGAATTGCTGAAGTTCGCAATTCTCTAGGCGATGGAAGTACAACCATCGCTGATGGAGTTCATCCTAATGACTTGGGACAGCAAATTATTGCAGATACCTTCGTGGCACAGCTATGACCATCTTAGGTCGACTTTAGGGTTGTTCCTAAAATGTTTGCAGAGACCAGACAGCTTTACCTAAAAAAGAACTTGTGTCGAGCTAACGACGATGGTGCGAGGTATCTTTTGCGAGGAATTCTCTAGAAAATCCCGGACTCTAATCCTGCAGACATAAGAGTGCCGAGGTCCCTGCATTGCTCGATAAACTCAGGTTTAAAACTGCCTGTCATGATGAGTGTAGGTTGAATCGGCTTCCATTTTAGTCCGGTGGCGATTCGCTCCACACTGTTTTTAGCGCCCAAGCCGTCCAATCCACCTTTAATGAAAATGGCGACGGGTAGCCCTTCGGTTTTCTCTAGGCAGGGGTAATAGATGCGTTCAAAAAAATCCTTTATCTGGCCGCTCATATAGCCAAAATTTTCCGTGGTACCGAGTATTAACCCTTGGGCCCAGAGAACGTCTTTGTGGCTCGCCTGCAAAGGCTGTCGTGCTCGAATACTTATTTCAGTAATGTCGGGATGGCGACAACCCTCTACCACCGCATTATGCAGTAGTATGGTATTTTCCGATGGGCAATTTGAAACAATCAACAGATTAGGCATTTCGATTCATCCGAAATTATCGGCCTCTTGGATCTGTTGGTCGTATGGGCGATATTTGTGGCATGCTTTTCCTAGCCCTGAATGTTGTTTCATTGATCTAAGGTTTGTAACCAATGGATGATAGTGATCTCTCTGTAAAGACAACATGCTACAGACTCTACCATTTTTGCATTTCTCTTTTTGTATTTCTCAAGGAGAGATAATGGAAAGTTTCCATGTTCAGATGCTGATTTCCTAATCAAGATACTCTCCATCCCCAATTTCATCGGCAAGCACTTAAACCCTGTTGCTCTTCAGCGATTCAGATCACTCTGTATTCATTTATTAAGAACCCAAATATAACGGAGTATGTCACTGGGGAAAGCGGTAGACAATTACATTGACTTCGAATGCAATGTCAGTATGATTGGATTGCTCATATCATAAACACCGTTCAAAAAACTGTAGATTGTAATGGTCTTAGGAGGCTTGATTTACTCAGCTTGGGCGAGGAGAGTTGAGGTAAAAAATAGGCAGGTTCAGCCGTAACCCTAAATTCACAGAGTGCTAATAGGGGTTCTCTAGTACGGCGCTTTTGAACGAGACGCTGGCTGTTTTGCTCAAGATGACCGTCCATGGCTGTTGCAGAGGGCCATCTTAATGGCTGCTGGCTTTTAATAATAACTATTGGAGAGAATCTATGAATACCAAAATACTATCCGCAGCGATTGCGGTTGCCTTATCCACTACGTGCGTGGCAGTTAACGCAGAAGAACTACGTTTATCCCATCAGTGGTCAAAAATAAAGATGTCAGGCACAAAGTCGCTCAAATGGTTGCTGATGATGTTGCTGCTGCCAATGTTGATCTGAGTATCAAGATATTTGGATCAAAATCCCTATTTAAACCTCGGGAACAATACCAACCACTTAGCCGAGGTCAGCTGGACATGACTGTTTTTCCGCTAAGTTATGCTGGAGGTCAACAGCCTGCTTATAACCTGACGCTCATGCCGGGTTTGGTCAAGAACCACGACCATGCCGCCCGTTTAAGTTCTTCTTCTTTTATGGAAGCGATAGAAGCGAAAATGGCTGAAGACGATGTCATGGTGCTCGTTCATGGGTATCTTGCCGGCGGTTTTGTTGGCAAAGACAAATGCATCACCAAGCCTGACGATGTCAAAGGTCTCCAAACGAGAGCCGCAGGTAAGGCGTTTGAGCAAATGCTAGCCGGTGCTGGTGCGTCTATTGCTTCTATGGCATCTTCTGAAATCTACAACGCAATGCAAACGGGCGTACTAAATGCGGCGAACACATCATCATCTTCATTTGTGTCCTATCGTATTTATGAGCAAGTGAAATGCTACACTCCTGCTGGCGATGTTGCGTTGTGGTTTATGTATCAACCACTTTTGATGAACAAAGGCAAATTTGATAGTTTAAGTGGTGAACAACAAGCAGCGTTGAAAGCCGCAGCGGCGAAGGCTCAAGCGTTTTACCTCGAAGAAGCGAAGAAGCAGGACGCCGTATCCGCCGATGTGTTTAAAGAAGCGGGCGTTGAAATCGCCAACATGAGTGCCGCAGATTTCGAAGCCTGGCGTGCTATTGCTCAGGAAACCTCTTACAAGAAATTTGTGAGTGATGTGCCAGAAGGTCAGCAGCTACTTGATATGGCATTAGCTGTAGAATAAGTTCTTTGGGGGCAGTTTAAGTTGATCGCTTGCTGCCCCAATTTTAATCAGAAACCTCAGCGCAACGGTTAAGCATTGAAAATGCGTTGCTAAAGAGAGATTCAAAATACTCACTTATAGGCATAGACCGCGCTTTTTTGATTACGGCTTTGTGTTGAGATTTCAATCAATGAACTCCACCCGCTTAACCCTATTTTCTTATGTCTGCTTCTTCAAGTATAGCCCCAGGAAACGTTGGCGATAATCGCTTTTTACGGTTGGTTTCAGCACTGTCGATCTTTGCGGGTTGGTGTTCCGCCGCAATGATTGTGTCTGCAGTACTAATTACTTGTCAGATGATATTCGTGCGATTTGTCCTGAATACATCGACGATATGGCAGACGGAGTCAGTGGTTTATCTAATGGTGGGGGCGACGCTATTTGGCCTTCCTTATGTTCAGCGTTTACGAGGCCATGTGAATGTGGACCTAATTCCTCTGACGTTTGCACTAAGAGCGCGGTTCTGGTTAAACGTAGTCACCTTAAGCATGTCTATTATCATCGTCGCGATTATACTTTATTATGGCTTTGAGCATTGGCATCTTGCATGGAGTAAAGGTTGGCGATCAGACACTGTTTGGGGGGTTCCGCTTTGGATTCCTTACATGGCTCTTCCCATCGGGTTTGGGTTGTTTTTGTTGCAATTAGTTGCGGACATGGTAGCGCTTGTCTTAAAAATTGATACCCCTTTTGGTTTGGATGCTGGCTAATGGATCCCTTATTACTCGGCGCGCTTGTTGCTGTTATCACGATACTGATTCTCTTCTCTGGTGTATCAGTTGCCATCGGCTTACTGGTTGTTTCGGCTGGCTTCTTGATCGTTTTTGACGGCATCAGATCACTTGAGCTGATGCCAGAAATTCTTTTCGGGAAACTCAATAGTTTTGCACTGTTGTCTATACCGATGTTCATCATCATGGGGGCTTCTATCGCATCAACTAGGGCGGGAGCCGATTTATATGAAGCGCTGGAACGTTGGCTCACTCGAGTTCCAGGTGGGCTCGTGATTTCGAATCTAGGAGCCTGTGCTTTGTTTGCTGCAATGTCTGGTTCCAGTCCTGCGACCTGCGCTGCCATCGGCAAAATGGGTATTCCTGAAATGCGAAAACGAGGCTACCCAGATGGCGTCGCCACAGGTTCCATCGCTGCAGGTGGCACGCTTGGAATTCTTATTCCACCTTCGGTAACAATGATCGTTTATGGCATCGCTACCGAAACATCGATTGGTAGGCTTTTCCTTGCCGGTGTTATTCCAGGACTGATGCTGGTAGGTTTGTTTATGGCGTGGTCACTTTATTCTACGTGGAGGTCTGGAAACAACGCCTTGCTTTCCTCTCGCTCATACAGCTGGAAAGAACGGTTTGAAATTCTTCCGAGAGTACTCCCGTTTCTGCTAATTATTGTTGGTGTTTTGTATGCTATGTATGGCGGTATTGCTACCCCATCTGAAACGGCGGCGGTGGGCGCGCTTATGTGTTTGATGATCGCCATGATCATTTACAAATTATGGCATCCTAAATTGCTGTGGAACGTGCTACGCGACAGCACGAAAGAGAGTGTGATGATTCTGTTTATCATTGCTGCGGCTGGGGTTTTTTCTTATATGCTATCTAGCCTATACATTACGCAATCTATTGCGGAGTGGATTGGCACATTGGATGTTAATCGCTGGGTGTTAATGATCGCGATTAACTTCTTTTTACTCATCGCGGGGTTTTTTCTCCCACCCGTTGCGGTTATTTTGATGGCAGCGCCGATTCTTTTACCAATAATCACCGTGGCAGGGTTTGATCCTATTTGGTTTGCTGTGGTACTAACCATTAATATGGAGATCGGTTTGATCTCACCGCCAGTGGGGCTGAATTTATATGTCATCAATGGGATCGCCCCTGAAATACCCTTGAAGACTATCCTAATGGGGTCATTGCCGTATGTTGCGTGTATGGTTTTAGCGATCGTTCTTTTGTGTGTGTTTCCAAATCTCGCGACATGGTTGCCTGATACTGTAATGTCGTAAAATAACCCATGGATGCAACGGGAATGTTGTAGGAACGATTCGGCGCTAGAAGCGACGAGCGAGAACTCACACCGAGCGCTGGCTAGGTAGACTCAAATAAATTTAGCATATGACCAACCCACTGTATGATGCCCTCTTTGGGAAATACGCCAATGCCGATACTACTTTTATCACCACCACTGATGGTCGTGAAGTCACCCATGGCTCGTTTCTCATTGAAAGCGCGCAATTTGCGAATAGTTTCGCTAGCCTAGGGCTCAGTAAGGGGGATCGGGTTGCGGTCCAAATCGAAAAATCCGTTGAAGCATTATGTATCTATGCTGCATGCGTTCAATCAGGTTTGGTTTTTCTACCACTAAACATCGCTTATACTGAGAAGGAAGTTCGATATTTTGTAGAAGACAGTGGTGCGAAATTGTTTGTTTGCGATAGCGCTAGGGAAGGGGCTTTGCAAAAGATAGCCTTGGATATGGAGGCATCATTGGTAACACTGGATGCGGATGGTTCTGGTTCACTAACAGACTTGTCTTCGACCCAGAGGGCTACATTCAAGACCGTTGAAACTGACGGTGAAGATCTTGCTGCTTTCCTTTATACCTCTGGAACAACTGGGCGTTCCAAAGGAGCAATGCTATCGCAAAACAATTTATTGTCTAATGCGAAAATACTTGCTGAACATTGGGAGTTCACTGACAAGGATGTGTTATTGCATGCACTTCCCATTTTCCATACGCATGGGCTATTCGTCGCTGTTAATGTAACGCTGGTGTCGGGCGCTTCAATGATCATGATGCCGAAGTTTGACATCAGGACGATTCTTGAGAAACTGCCCAGGGCCACATGTTTGATGGGCGTGCCCACATTTTATACCCGATTATTAGCGGAATCCGATTTTGGCGAGGTCCATGTCAAGGGAATGAGGCTGTTTATTTCTGGGAGCGCGCCGCTTCTGACTGAAACCCATCTTCAGTTTGAGCAGCGAACTGGGCATCGTATTCTGGAACGTTATGGAATGACAGAAACTAACATGAATACATCGAATCCTTACCGAGGAGAGCGTCGAGCGGGAACGGTGGGTTTCCCGCTGCCAGGTATTGAGCTGAAAATCACTTCTCCCGAAACGGGTGTTGAATTGGGAGACGAAGAAACTGGAATGATAGAAGTTCGAGGACCAAATGTTTTTAAAGGCTATTGGAAGATGCCTGAAAAAACTAAAGCGGAACTTCGTGAGAACGGTTTTTTTATCACAGGAGATTTGGGTCGGATTGATAAACAAGGCTATGTGCATATCATCGGTAGAGATAAGGATTTGATTATCTCAGGCGGTTTCAACATCTATCCTAAGGAAATTGAATCGCTTTTGGACCAAGAGGAAGGGGTGCTCGAAAGTGCGGTTATCGGTGTTCCTCATGCCGATTTCGGTGAGACCCCAGTTGCTATTCTTGTGAGGCAACCAGGCGAGGAACCGGATGTCGACAAGATTAAAACGCGTATATCCCAAGAACTCGCCCGCTTTAAACACCCAGAAAAACTATTAGTCGTCGATGAACTGCCTAGGAACACAATGGGAAAAGTGCAAAAGAATCGCCTACGAGAGCAATACAAGGACCTATATTGATATGAGATACCTAACGGGTAACGCAAATGAGTGGTTCTTCAATCATTTGTATATTGAGTTGGTTGGACATACTACCTTCAGTTTATGATATCGTTTCCATAAGAGTACCTCGATGGTAGCGGAGACTGACGATTGGGAGGTATGGAAGGCGACTGAGGTTTTCTGTCACTGGGCGGGAAAGTAAGAGAAAATCCGGATGATGAGATCACCATCTGGTATATTGTTCAGAAGTTCCTTCAGATAACTGACGGGAACGTTTCAATGTCAACTGCTCTGTGTCAACGTGGTTTGTGAGAACTGACAACCTAGGGGGATTATTCGTGTGTACATCTAAACATATTCATTCCATACAGTGCATTTTACCGCCTCATATGCTGGAAACTATCAGCATTCGTGGCGATAGAAAAGTAAAAGCGATGGTTTCCAGTCTGATAAAGAATGCGGAAAAGTATCGATTTGCACGCGCTGAAGCATCCCCACCGACGGCTTATCAGGGGGTGCCCCCATTAGATGAGGCCCAACAACCCACGGTCTATCGGGAAGTTTATGATGGTCAGAAAAAGGCCCGACTACCTGGTAAGTTAGTTCGTAAAGAGGGTGATCCTCCAGTTTGCGATGATGAGAGCGTGAATGTTGCTTATGATGGAGCTGGTGATGTTTACGATCTTTATCTTGACGAATATCGACGAGATTCGATGGATGGCCGAGGTATGAAACTAATTTCCACTGTGCATCATCGTAACAAATACAATAATGCATTTTGGGATGGTGAGCAGATGGCTTATGGTGATGGAGTGGTGTTCTCAACCATGACGGAGCTCAGTGTTATTGGTCATGAGCTATCCCATGGCGTTGTGCAGTTTTCTGGTGGTCTCATCTACCGCGATCAGGCTGGTGCTTTGAATGAGAGTTTTGCTGATGTTTTCGGTGCATTGACGTTGCAACGTAAACATCAACAGAGTGCTAGCGAAGCCACTTGGCTGATTGGTGGAGGAATTTTTGGGCCGGATGTCAATGGCGAGTCATTGCGTTCGATGAAGACACCGGGAGAAGCGTATAATGATGATCTGCTTGGTAAAGATCCCCAGCCCTATCACATGGATTTGTATCTGAACACATCCGCTGATAATGGTGGAGTCCACATCAATTCGGGAATACCGAATCATGCCTTCTACTTGCTGTCTCAATATCTCGGTGGCAATGCCTGGGAGAAAGCGGGGCATATCTGGTATGACACCCTACAAGCAATCAATAACCCGAATGCGACTTTCAACGAATGGGCTGATAAAACTGTTGAAATGGCACGGAATCGATTTGGTTCTGGCAGCCGGGAAGCTATCTATACTCGAAGAGCATGGTTATTGGTTGGTATAACTGTTTAGCCACGCTGCGGTGTGGGACGTTGGCGACGATGCTATATATTCAGTTTTCCGGTGGCATGGGTGTGTCGTATCAAGGGGTCGTGGATCTGTCTTCACTACCACCAGAATTGCTGGCTCGGGCAGAAGATCTTCTGTCTGAACAGAGTCTTAGAGCAATGAGCAAATTGGGCCAGGATGAGGCCTCAATAGATTCGATGATATACGAAATCAAACTTCATCATTCTTCCGCTCGCTTTTCTGTTTCGGAGGCGCAGGCGGATGATGTGTTTTTGGAACTAATGGACGAGCTCGCTGACTATCTCACGATCGTGAAAAAAAATGATGGATGACCCGAACGGAGCTTCGTTACTAGTCGATGATTCGGGGGCAATGGTTGTGGATGGAACAATGGAAAACCATCTAGGCAAGAAATGAAAGCATCAACAATTGCGCTGCTTGCCTTAATGTTGGTGATGATATTGTTTGGCTCGGTACATTCGTTTTCAGTTTTTCTTTCCCCACTGGAAAATATGCTAAGCGCCAGCCGCGCAGAGGTGAGTTTCTTTTATTCATCAGCATTGGTGTTTTTGACGGTATCAGTCTTAGTTGGGTATCGTTTTTATACCTGGTTATCTCCTGCAAAAATGATTGGTTTTTGTTGTCTACTGGCGGCGGTGGGCTTATGGATTGCATCTGATTCTGATAGTTGGGGTGGTGTTTTTCTTGGATATAGCATAATTTTTGGTGGTGTCAATGGATTAGGGTATGGTTATGCTCTGCAGTTGGGGGGCCGGATATTTGTCGAACGAAAAGGTCTCGCAATGGGCGCGGTGACCGCAGCTTACGGATTCGGCTCAATTATATTTTCATTTATTTTCGCCCATTTGTTAGAAGATGAATCGGTGGGCTTCGTTTTTCAGGTGTTGGTAGGTTGCCTGATTACGTTTGGGTTGTTCAGTGCTCTACTGTTATGGGTCAGTGGAGCCAGTTATGGAGAGGAAGAAGGAGACGTAGGGCCAGTAGCAAAACAGGGGAGGTCGCTTCTGGTTTCAAATGCTGTAACGGCTCTGGTCGTTAAGCCGAGAGTGAATGCATATTGGATTTGTTTTTTTTTCAGTATTCTGTCTGGTTTGATGATAATCGGACATGCTGCGGCGATTGTGCAGAGTAATGGAGCCAGTGAATCGGTTGGGTTTTGGGGGGCTGTCATGGTTGGGGTAGGCAGCACTGTCGGTGGTTTTCTATCTGGTTATCTCATTGACCGATGGCCAGTATCGTGGTTTCTAAAAGGGTTGCCGGTATTATGCGCCTTGGCATTATTTGCTTTGGTGTTAATGTCCGACGTCATCATCGCAATCACGTTGCTCTGTCTTATTGGTTTTGCCTATGGTTCAATTATCACAGTTTATCCGGTGTCAATCTCCAAAAACTATGGCCCCCAAATTGGACCCATTGTCTATGGAAAAGTCTTCACCGCATGGGGCGTGTCGGGCCTATTTGGTCCATGGTTCGCGGGGTTTGTTTTTGATCATTTTCTAAGCTATGACTATGCGATTTTGCTAGCAGGAATCACTGCACTGCTTTCTGCGATAGCGGTACAATATAGCGGTATCTCGAACAAGGCAGACGTGTAGCCAAATTACAGAGCAGCTTCGTACTTTACGGACCTGTGGTTCAATAGACGTCAGTCGAGAGCGGTAACCCTTAACCCGCATGGCGGTATCTCGTATAACGCCATTTATATCGCATCATTTACTTCGTGTGTTTCGGTGCTACAGCTGATGTTTGATTGTGCAACCCTACGTCTGTAACTTCGGTTTAGTTTGAGTCATTATTGTCGTTCCACACGATATATCGCTTGTCGGCATTGCTCCATTCATCGTCAATCTCGACGAGGATGGCACTGACAAGCCTGAGTAAAGATGCCTCATTCGGGAAGACCCCGGACAATCCGGGTTCGCCGTTTAATCTCTCCTGCTGGATCGGACGCTCAATTCCATTCGTCGTTCTCATCTTTCGATGATGCGACTCCGGTAAATTGAACACCGTCAGTCCTTCAGGAACGTTATCGAGCAGCCATTGCGACAGCTTTGAGTAATCTGACTCGTAACGGGCCGCCAGTTGCTCCAACTGAGCGCGGGCAGATGCCTCGTCCGTCGCATTCCACACCGAACGCAGTTCACCACCAATCCGACTACGAACCTTTGCTGTCGGCGCATGATTGACCGCATTTTGTGCTAGGTGGAACTGACAACGCTGCCACGGTACCCCCCCCGGAAACACAGCACGTCTCGCTGCTTTGAGGCCCGCGTGGTCATCACTGGCAATGTAGATGATGCCGTGCATCCCCGTTTTACCAGAGACTGTAAAAACTCCCGCCAGTTGATCTCGGCTTCACTGGTCGGATCTGCACGCCCAGTCCACTGCGTCTGCACCGGCCAATATACCCCACCGCACTGAGCACCGCCGCATCCACCACCTCATGATCCATCCTGACCCCGTTCGTAACGCGCATCCAGTACCAGATACCGAATCTCGCAAGACCCGATCCGCCATACGACAGGCATCGTCCAGCAGGGCCGTCGCACGAGACACCTGAGTGGAGGAGATCTTCTCAATACCAAACAGATCCAGCACCTTCTCCACGCGACGAGTACTGACCCCGCTGATGTACATCTTTGCCACACACAGCATCAAAGCACGTTCACTACGCCGTCCCTGTTCCAGACACTGTGGATAAAACCCGGACTCACCGTGGTTACGGGTCTTGGGTATCGACAAATTCAGTGTCCCAAGAGTCGTGTCCACCAGTTTGGGTTTGAATCCATTGGCATGGCCCTGACGGTCGTTGCTGCGTTCGTGAGGGGCGGCACCCAGAAACTGAGACCGCTCAATCTGCATGGCCTGATTCATCATCGCGGTAATGACATCACGAAAAGCCTGGGGGCCATGTTGAATCAATTGTTCCATCACTACTTCATATAGGTTAGGGTAATCCGGTTGGGTCATTGGGTTGCCTCCACATTTGCTTAAGTCACAAACATGGAACGACTTGATGGCTCAACATTCAACACCTAATCCAGAAAAACCGGCTTTGGCTTCGTTCGCTACGCTCACTTCGCCTAAGCCAAACGAACATCGCTAAAGAAATAAATTACAGACCTCAGGGTACACTACCCACTACCGACAGGATAACAACAAGATGAAACAGTTTTTGTACTTAGTACAATCCAGAATCGGTTTGTTACCTAATCATGAGCTGTTGCAGAGCGATAACTCAGATTACATAGTTGCGACTTTTGAGGAAGAAATTGATCTAGAAAACGCTATTTATATTCCTAATACTACCTGGGAAGAAGGTAGAAACGCATTATATGAAGCCGCTATGAAGCGAGACAAGTATGAATACTATATTTTTTTAGACGACGATATAGGGTTTGAACGGGGCTCTTTTCGGCTTTTTGAACAGGAAGTGTTAGCGGTTCTGCCTGATTTTGCAGCGCCAAGCTGGTAGTGTAATCTGAGGTCTGTAATTTAGCTTTCTATTGCAGCTTCGCTATTGGCTTTGGCGGAGTGAACGTAGAGAGCGAAGCCAAAGCCGGTTTTTCAGGCTTTAGTATTGAATGTTGAGCCATCAAGTCGTTCCATTTTTGTGACTTACGCAAATGTGGAGACAACCCAATGACCCAACCTGATTACCCTAACCTATATGAAGTAGTGATGGAACAATTGATTCAACATGGCCCGCAGGCATTTCGTGATGTCATTACCGCGATGATGAATCAGGCCATGCAGATCGAACGATCCCAGTTTCTGGGTGCGGTGCCCCATGAACGCAGTGATAATCGCCGTGGCCATGCCAATGGATTCAAACCCAAACAGGTGGACACGACCCTTGGGACGCTAAATCTGTCGATACCCAAGACGCGTAATCACGGTGAGTCCGGGTTTTACCCGCACAGTCTGGAACAGGGACGACGCAGTGAGCGCGCGTTGATGCTGTGTGTGGCTCAGATGTACGTTAGTGGTGTCAGTACGCGCCGTGTGGAGAAGGTACTGGATCTGTTCGGTATTGAGAAAATATCTTCGACTCAGGTGTCCCGTGCAACGGCTTTGCTGGACGATGCCTTGTCAGTATGGCGGGATCGTGGTCTTGGCGAGATACGTTATCTGGTACTGGATGCGCGTTACGAACGGGTCAGGATGGATCATGAGGTGGTGGATGCCGCGGTGCTCAGTGCGGTGGGAATACTACCGGATGGTCGACGAAGCGTACTGGGTGTGCAGATTGCCACCAGTGAAGCCGAGATCAACTGGCGGGAGTTTTTACAGTCGTTGGTGAAACGAGGCATGCATGGCATCACTTACATTGCCAGTGATGACCACGCGGGCCTCAAAGCAGCGAGACGTGCTGTGTTTCCGGGTGTACCGTGGCAACGCTGTCAGTTTCATCTGGCACAGAACGCGATTAATCATGCCCCAACGGCAAAGGTTCGTAGCCGGATTGGTGGCGAATTGCGTTCGGTCTGGAATGCGACGGACGAGGCATCTGCCCGCGCTCAGTTGGAGCAACTGGCGGCCCGTTACGAGTCAGACTGCTCGAAGCTATCGCAATGGCTGCTCGATAACGTTCCTGAAGGATTGACCGTGTTCAATTTACCGGAGTCGCATCATCGAAAGATGAGAACGACGAATGGAATTGAGCGTCCGATCCAGCAGGAGATTAAACGGCGAACCCGGATTGTACGGGTCTTCCCGAATGAGGCATCTTTACTCAGGCTTGTCAGTGCCATCCTCGTCGAGATTGACGATGAATGGAGCAATGCCGACAAGCGATATATCGTGTGGAACGACGATAATGACTCAACCTAAATCAAAGTTACAGACGTAGGGTTGCACAATCAGTTCATTACTTGTAGAAGTTTAGACCAAATCTGACACCGTATTAAATCAATCCGAGCGAAGCGAGGGTTGATTTAATGAGAGTTACCCGTTTTGATGTAGTTACCAAACAATATCAAAACACAACGAGGTAACTCTCAATGATCCATACTAACGAAAAAGTCATCAAGCATAAAGTCGGTTTACTGAATCTGGCTGAAGAGCTCGGAAACGTTTCTAAAGCCTGCAAGGTGATGGGATTGTCGCGCGATACATTCTACCGATACAAAGCGGCGGCGGATGAAGGAGGAGTCGAAGCGCTTCTTGATCGCAACCGTCGCAGCCCGAACATCAAGAACCGAGTCGATCCTGCTGTCGAGTCCATCGTGCTTGATTACGCACTGGAAGAACCTGCCCATGGCCAAAGCCGAACCAGTAATGAACTGCGTAAACGAGGTACCTTCGTTTCACCCAGCGGAGTTCGCAGTATCTGGCTGCGACATGGTTTAGCGTGCTTTAAAGACCGGTTAAAAGCGTTGTCTAATAAAGTGGCTGAGCAGGGATTGATTTTGACTGAATCCCAGGTCGCGGCCATGGAACGTAAGAAAGAGGACGATGTGGCCTGTGGTGAGATAGATACCGCCCATCCCGGCTATCTGGGGTCACAGGACACCTATTACGTCGGTACCTTCAAGGGGATCGGCAGAGTGTATCAACAGACCTTCGTGGACACGTATTCCAAAGTGGCTCATGCGAAGCTCTACACGACCAAAACACCGATCACCGCAGCGGATATGCTCAATGATCAGGTGCTCCCGTTCTACGAAGAGCACAGCCTTCCCATGCTGCGCATTCTTACTGACAGGGGAACCGAGTATTGTGGTCGAGCCGATCAGCATGATTATCAGCTTTACATGGCACTGAATAACATTGAGCACACGAAAACCAAGGTGAAATCACCGCAGACAAATGGGATATGTGAACGATTCCACAAGACCATTCTTAACGAGTTTTATCAGATAACCCTACGCAAGAAAATCTATGATTCAGTTGACGAATTACAGATTGATCTTGACGAGTGGCTTATCAAGTACAATACTCAACGAACTCATCAGGGTAAAATGTGCCTTGGGAGAACGCCGATGGAAACACTCATCGACGGTAAAGCGATCTGGAAAGAAAAGTTTGTAAACTAAACTCTATCTGACAGACAGCTACTGATAAACGGGTAACTGTCAGCTCAAGTCTGAACTTCTACACATTACTGGTTCGGCTTTGGTCTGAACTTCTACAGGTTAAAGTACAAAGGTCAAACCTACGAATAGTGCACCGTACTAATCTCGGTGCTTTTTCTGGCTCATATCCTCACTTTTTGATGACCAGCTTGGCGTGAAGTGGCATTTGAAGGGCGGCTTCAGTAAAGCATGCGTCCTAATCCATTTGACCCAATTTAGCTCGATTACATCGAATTATTGAACTCATGACTGACTCAAGTACTGGCGCGACTTCCTTGAACCAGTCTTTAAGGTAGCCTTCTGAGAAAAACCGGCATATCATCGGTTGAACTTTCCGGGTCATAGCAATATCCATCGACATCAAAATCAGCAATACGTTCTTCCTTTCCAATTCGGTTCTCAATAATCCAACGACTCATCAAACCTCTCGCCTTTTTGGCGAAAAAGCTGATTATCTTGTACTCCCCGTTCTTCCAGTCCTTGAAAACCGGGGTTAATACATGAGCGTCTAAACTCTTCAGCTTCACCGATTTGAAATACTCATTGGAGGCAAGATTTACTAAGGTCTCACTGTTTATCGCCTCCAATTGCCTATTTAAGCCTTCACTAATTTGATCACCCCAAAACTCATACAGATTTTTCCCTCGAAGATTCTCAAGTTTTGTTCCCATTTCAAGCCGATACGGCTGGATTAAATCCAACGGCCTCAGTAGGCCATAAAGTCCTGAAAGAATGCGTAGATGACCCTGCGCCCATTCCCAGTCTTGATCAAAAATGGTAGCCGCATCCAGTCCCAGATAAACATCACCCTTAAAAGCTAAGGCTGCCTGCCTCGCATTACCCAATGTAAACGGTGTGTGCCAATCCAAATAACGCCCCATGTTCAATTCAGCCAACTTTGGGCTAATGTGCATCAGCTTCTCTAGTTCTAAAGGCGTATATTCAGACAAGATTCTAATTAGCTGCCCACTGTCTCCCAGATAATCAGGCTGAGAAAGCATTTCAGTACTAAGGGGGCTTTCATAGTCCAATGTTTTGGCCGGAGAAATAACAATCAACATAATACAAAAACCTATTTTAGTAAAAAATAGCTTGAGAGAACCCTAGCTCAATCAACTCATTTTCCTCTACATTCTATCCGACTCAAGGCTAGTCTTATGAAATATATGAGAAAACACTTCCTCGTAATCCTCAACAAAGTGAGCTTTAACACCTTTGACGATGTAGTCAGGTAGTTCATCAAAATCACCTTTATTGGCTTTAGGGAGAACCAGTGTTTTAATGTTCATCCGTCTCGCCGCTATAACCTTTTCCTTGATTCCACCCACTGGTAGCACCTGCCCGGTCAACGAAATCTCTCCAGTCATCGCTAACGCGTCTTTTATCGGTTTAGCTGTTGCCAGTGAAATTAGCGCTGAAGTCATCGTAATCCCTGCACTTGGACCATCTTTTGGGGTCGCACCTGCGGGAACATGAACATGAATCATGGCATCTTCAAAAAACGACTGATCGACTCCAAACTTCTCCGCATTCCCTAGCACAAAACTGTAAGCGATTTCTGCAGACTCTTTCATGACATCTCCAAGCTGACCCGTCAGTTTGAGCCCTCTGGAAAAAGTATGGCTTTTGGTGGCTTCTATATCCAAGGTTGCCCCCCCATCGCCGTCCACGCTAATCCAGTTACCACACCAACCCCGGTAATTCTGTCATCGTCACTGAAAATTGGCTTCCCGAGATACTCTTCCAACCCTTCAGGTTTAACATGGATGGGCAGTTCATCTCCCTTAAGTACTTTCATCACTGTTTTTCGAGCGATAGTACCTAAGAGCTTTTCCAATTTACGAACCCCGGCTTCCCGCGCATACTCGTCAGCTATACGTCGTATTGCCGCTGTATCGATTCGTAGTTGGCCCCGTTGCTTGAGTCCTGCTCGCTTAAGTTGGCGCGAAAACAGGTGCTTTCGAGCAATGGACACTTTCTCCGCCGCCAAATAACCTGACAATCTAATCGTCTCCATCCTATCAAGCAATGGGCTCGGGACCGTGTCGAGTTGATTCGCCGTACAAATAAAAAGCACCTTAGATAGATCAACACGCACATCCAGATAATGATCAAGAAAATCCTTGTTTTGTTCTGGGTCTAGCACCTCCAATAAAGCTGAACCCGGATCGCCTTGGAAAGACATCCCCATTTTGTCAATTTCATCTAACATGATGACCGGGTTCGCTGTTTCGCACTCTCTCAATGCTTGGATAAATTTTCCAGGCATTGCGCCAATATATGTCCGGCGATGTCCCTTTATTTCCGCTTCATCTCGCATACCTCCCAAAGAAAACCGATAAAACTTTCGACCCAACGCATTCGCAACAGATCGCCCGAGGGATGTTTTCCCGACGCCTGGAGGCCCCACTAACAACATAATTGATCCAGATATTTCTCCTTTCATTTTTCCGACACCGATGAATTCAAGGATCCGTTCTTTCACATCCTTCAAACCTTCATGGTCTTTATCCAACAACAATGCCGCCCTTTCCAGATCCAAAGAATCAGCGCTGTTTCTACCCCAAGGAACGCTCGTCAGCCAATCAAGGTAATTTCGAGTCACGGTATACTCGGGCGAGCCGCGCTCAAGTACTGACATTTTGTCCAGCTCTTCATCCATCCGCTTCTGAGCATGTTCAGGGATAACGCATCCTTCGAGTTTATCAAGCAAGGTATCGATTTCCGATTCACGATCATCCTTGGAGATACCCAGTTCTTTTTGAATAAATTTAAGCTGCTCTCGCAAGAATAGCTCACGTTGATGCTGGGTTATTTCGCCTTCAATATGTTGCCTAATTTCAGTTTGCGCGGTTGCTACCTCAATTTCTTTTTGCAATAAGACAAGCGCCTTTTCCATTCTAGGGAGTAATTCCACAGCTTCCAGAATTTCCTGCATTTCCACTGCATTAGCGGTAGTTAGACTAGCTCCAAAATCAGCCAATCGTGATGGATCACCAGTACCGAAGTAATTAAGATACATCTTCAGCTCTTCTCCATACAATGGATTAAGAGGAAGTAACTCCTTGATAATATTAACGATTGCAGTGGTATATGCCTTTAATTCAGTTGTCGGCTTGGGACTGAGCTCGGGTAAATAGCTAACTTGCGCCGTGAAGGGGCGCTTTTTCGACACCCATTTCTTAATCTTAAAGCGCTGCATACCTGCAAGAACAACATGGTATTGATCGTCATGTTGCTCCATCTGATGAATTTTGCAGACCGTACCCATCTTGCGAAAGTCTTTTGCTTCCACCAACTCCGGTCTAATGCCATCCGTAAACGCCACACCCACGACTCGATGTCCTGACTTTTGAATGGCTTTTAAGGTTTTCCCCCAACGCTTAGCGTCGAGAATAATGGGCAGAACCTGCCCTGGAAAAAAGGGCTTTTTCTCTAATGGTAAAAGATGCAAAATGTTAGGGAGCACATCTTCAGGGCGGGCTAAATCGGTAACCACTTCTACGGTAACTTCTTCGTTCATACTTAAGCTTTAATGCAACCTGATTGGTATTAGGGTTTCGTGGATAAGTTGCTGGTATATGGGGTTAAGATCATAATTCCCAATGGATAGAGAAAAAATGTCCTAAGGCGTAAACCGTGATGAACGAATTAAGCCCAGCCCCTGCATTACGACATTACTATTTTTAGGGTACTAGTGAGCGGATGAGAAAAACCTCCTCCGCCTATTTGTTCACAATGCAGCCATTCTCAATACCCACGATTCGCTCCATCTTCCTTGCCAAGTTCATGTCGTGGGTGACCACTATTAGGCTGGTATTAAATTCACAATTCAATGAGAGCATCAGTTGGTGGATGGACTCTGCTGTTTTGGCATCAAGATTCCCTGTGGGCTCATCCGCCATAATGCACTTGGGCTTCGTCACTAAGGCTCTGGCCATGGCAGCACGTTGTCTCTCCCCTCCAGACAATTCCCCAGGCTTATGAGTCATCCTATTTTCCAATCCTACTTTCACCAATATCTCCTCTGCCTGTCGAAGAGATTCATTAGCGTCCTCCTTACGAATCCACAGTGGCATCGCCACGTTCTCAAGTGCCGTAAATTCTGGCAACAGGTGGTGAAATTGATAGACGAACCCCAATGCACGATTACGAAGATCACCACGAGCCGATTGAGACAGTCGATTTATATCCTGTCCGTCAATCACTATTCGACCTGCACTAGGCTCAGCCAATCCACCTAAAAGATGGAGTAGCGTACTCTTCCCTGAACCTGATGTCCCTACTACCGCGACCTGTTCACCTGCATTCACCGAGAAATCTATATCACGTAGTACATCAACAGTTAATCTTCCCTCTGAGTAAGTCATCGAAACATCCACACATTCGACAACGGGTGTCAGTGGATTTGCGTCCATACTTTGATTTCGGTGTTGTTCGTTCATTCGTATCTCAAAGCCTCCGCAGGTTGCACCCTAGAAGCCTTCCAGGCCGGATAAATAGTCGCAAGAAAACTCATCGATAATGATGCAAGAACAACGCGAGATACGTCAGCCCAACGCATCTCAGCAGGAAAATCACTGATAACATAAACGTCAGAAGGAAATAGTTCAGTGTTAAAAAATTCTTCGATAGCAGGAATGATGGTTTCAATATTCATCGCAGTCAATACACCCAACCCCCCTCCTATTAACGTACCGATGACGCCGATAACAGTTCCTTGAACCATAAACACTTTCATCACGCTCTTGGGGCTTAATCCCAAGGTTCGTAAAATCGCCACATCCGATTGCTTATCCGTCACAATCATCACCAGTGTCGATACAATGTTGAACGCCGCCACTGCAATAATCAGCAACAGCACAATGAAAACAACACGCTTCTCGATTTCTAGGGCACGAAAAAAATTTGAATGCTCCAATGTCCAGTCCCGTACGTTTCTTTTGCCCTCAAACTGCTGGGAGAGTTCATACCTAACCCGTCTGGCCTGGTCTACGTCATTCAGCTTTAGCCTTAGACCACTGACTTTTCCTTTAACACTCAAAAGCTTAGCAGCATCATCAATGTGAATCATGGCAATCCCACTGTCATACTCGTACATTTTTATCTCAAACAGACCAATCACTGTGAACCGTTTCAACCTCGGAAGCAAACCTGCTGGAGTGACTCGCCCTTTCGGAGCCAATACGGTCACTTTTTCACCAAGGGAAACACCGAGATTTCGAGCGAGTTGTTTGCCTAGAATGATACCGAAGCTACCGGATGTTAGCGCTGCCGGGTTTCCCTCAACAATGTAATCTAATACTTGGGAAACGCCCCTTTCTCGAGGTGGATCAATTCCTCGAATAAGCGCTCCGGTGACTTGGCTTCCTTTTGTCAACATCCCATGTCCGAGAATAAATGGGGCCTGCGCCGACACTTCTGGGTGTTGGGCGACAATAGAAGATGTTCCCTGCCAATCATCGAGGAGGCCACCATAGCCACTCACTGTGACGTGGGAAGCGACAAACAGAATGCGATCCCTTAAATCCGTGTGAAATCCGTTCATAATCGACATCACCGTAATGAGCGCCCACACACCAAGAATGACACCAAGCATCGACGTCATCGAAATAAACGAAATAAAGTGATTCCGCCTTTTGGCTCTCGTATACCGTAAGCCAATAAAAAGTTCGAGTGGTTTAATCATTAATCACTGTGGCCCTGTGTGGTCTCAAATTCGAGCACTCTCACCTTTCAACTCACTACCAGAACAATATCCAGACCCGGTAAAATGCAATGTCGGCTATCCCTCAAGTCTCATGTGTGGAAACAATAATACATCCCGAATTGACGAACTGTCTGTTAGCAACATAATTAATCGATCTATGCCGATACCCTCACCGGCAGTTGGGGGCATCCCATACTCAAGGGCTCTAACATAATCAGCATCATAATGCATTGCTTCGTCGTCACCTGCATCTTTTTCCTCTACCTGCCTCCTGAAACGTTCTGCCTGATCTTCAGCATCATTCAATTCCGAGAACCCATTGGCTATTTCTCTTCCAGCCACAAAGAACTCAAATCGGTCACTAATGTCATGCGCCGTATCGTTACGACGAGACAAGGGCGACACCTCAACCGGATAAGCTGTGATAAATGTTGGTTCTATCAATCGATCTTCCACTAACTTCTCAAAAACCTCTGTTTGCAACTTACCTAGTCCGTAAGATTCCTTCACTTCGATACCAAGGGTGTCACACAGGGCTCGAAGGGAAGACAAATCAGTAAGTGTTGCAGTACTCAGATCGGGATTATAGTGAACAATAGATTCCAACATAGTTAGCTGTCTAAATGGTTTCGAGAAATCAATCTCCGTACCCTGGTATTTCACGATCTGTTTCCCAACCACGAGATCACAAACCCCCCTCACCATTTCTTCGGTAAGATCAATTAGATCCCGATAATCTGCATAAGCCCAATAGAACTCCAACATGGTGAATTCGGGATTATGTCGTGTACTGATACCTTCATTCCTGAAATTCCGGTTTATTTCAAACACCCTTTCAAATCCACCCACTACCAGACGTTTGAGATACAGCTCCGGTGCGACCCTCAGGAACAGCTCCATATCCAATGCGTTATGGTGCGTACTAAACGGTTTGGCCACTGCACCTCCCGGGATAGGATGCATCATGGGCGTCTCCACTTCAAGAAACAGACGCTCTACCAGAAATTGCCGAATAAACTGAATAGCAGCAGCTCTCTTCGTGAATACGTTCCGACTATTCTCGTTCACGATCAAATCTACGTAGCGCCGCCTATATCGAGTTTCAGCGTCTGTTAATCCATGAAATTTTTCTGGCAGGGGCCTAAGCGATTTCGTCATCAACCTGACAGCATCAACTCTTACGCTTAATTCGCCTGTTTTTGTGTGAAACAACTCACCTTCCGCAGCAACAATATCGCCAATATCGTATTTTTTGAACGCTTCGTTATAAACACCTTCGGGCAGATTGTCCCTTTGTAGAAACAATTGTAAGCTTCCGGTCATATCCTGAATGTGGGCAAAGCTGGCTTTGCCCATAATTCGTCTAGACATCATCCTTCCGGCCACTTTTACTCGGATAGCACCGTTAGCTACTGTTTCGATGGCGTCAGCATATGACTTCGCTAAATCAGCAGCAAATGCATCTCGCCTAAAATCATTGGGAAAGGGATTACCTGATACCCTCAAAGCCGTCAGTTTTTCTCGTCTTTGCTGGATTTGTTCGCTTTCTTCACTCATGGCTGGTGATAAGTCTTTGTTTTATACTTAATAAAGATAGACGATAATCGAATCGCCCTAGAGGTCCACATATCGCACATATTTTAGACAACTGACGACTACGGGAAATAAATTATAGTCCAGCCTTAAGACTCGCTTCAATGAACTGATTGAGAGATCCATCCAAGACCGATTGGGTGTTGCCTGTTTCAACACCCGTTCGTAAATCCTTGATTCTCGACTGATCTAATACATAAGAGCGTATCTGACTACCCCACCCTATGTCCGACTTACTGTCTTCCTCAGTTTGCTGAACCTCTTTGCGCTTCTGCATCTCTGCTTCGTATAATCGCGCTTTTAACATCGACATTGCTTCTGCGCGATTTCGATGCTGCGACCGATCATTTTGGCACTGTACCACAATGCCGGTAGGCTCATGGGTGATTCGAACAGCAGAGTCCGTCCTATTAACATGCTGCCCCCCTGCCCCACTAGCACGATAGGTATCCACTCGCAAGTCTGCAGGATTAATTTCGATATCAAAACTATCGTCAATTTCAGGATAAGCATAAACCGAAGCAAACGAAGTATGGCGTCGACTCCCCGAATCAAAGGGGCTTTTTCTTACCAGCCGATGAACACCCGTTTCAGTTCGCAGATGACCATAAGCATATTCGCCGGTCATCTTAACCGTAGCACTCTTAATTCCGGCAACATCACCGGGGGATTTCTCGATAATATCCAGCGCATACCCTTGGTCCTCACCCCAACGCAAGTACATTCTTAGCAGCATATCAGCCCAGTCCTGCGCCTCGGTTCCACCAGACCCAGATTGGATATCAATGAAGGCACTACTTCCATCAGCCTCACCGCTGAACATTCGCCGAAACTCCAGTTTTTCAAGCCGCTCTACAATACTATCAACCTCCGTTGATATCTCTTTTATGGTCTCTTCGTCATTCTCCGTTTTCGCAAGCTCAAACAATTCAAGAGAGTCTGTGATATCCACTGATAACCGATCCAATCCGCCGACAAAGCCATCAAGACTAGCGCGCTCCTGTCCGAGCTTTTGAGCCTCTACTGGATCATCCCAAACCTTGGGGTCCTCCAGTCTCAGATTAACTTCTTCTAGGCGTTCTTTCTTATCATCATAGTCAAAGAAACCCCCTTAACGCAGTAACGCGTTGGTTGGCATTAGATAGAGATTCCGAGAGTTCGTTTAGAGTTGGCATGACATATCTTTTCACTGAACATTTAACGAGGCGAGGATACCCAATTTCTCAATCGAATGACATAGCAAAAACGGTTTAGCCCATCTTAAATTCCCAACCATAATTGACAATAATTACAACAATCGGTAGAGTCTGGAACCCATTCATTGCCGAGGTGGCGGAATTGGTAGACGCGCTAGCTTCAGGTGCTAGTGGGCATTAGCCCGTGAAGGTTCAAGTCCTTTCCTCGGTACCAGAAAGTTTCCCCTTCTTTCCAACATTGCTCCAACCTTTCCAGCCAAACCTTTCCACCCAAGTACAGCTGAAACATTAAGGATCCTTTTTGTAAGGATATTCAGATTCTCACGATGCTCGATCAAAGCTTCGCACGCCAAGAACCAGCCCAGCCATGACTAATGCCAAAAGCAGTAAGTCCGAAGACAGCAAGCATTATTTTCGCCATATCCGAAGGGCTAAATAAAACGTCGAATAGAACATAAAAACAGTTTTACTTAATCTCCACCACCACACAACCATCTGCACTATTACTTTCAATAGATTGGTGGGCATCGGCGATATCAACCAGTGGAAAAGTGCGAGCTATTCGATGTGTCAGTTGTTTCTTTTTCAGTGCCCGATAAATGTCTTCAATCGCATGGTTTTTCGCTTCGTCGGACATATTGTAGACCAATACCATTTGAACGCTGATATTGTTGAACATCATAGGATAAAAGGGCAAAACAGGTTTTGGATCGTGGGAAGACGAATACGTGGCAATGGTACCCGACGTTTTTAATACCTGAATACTTGTTTCAATGTTATCACCAAATTCGACTTCAACGATTCTATCCACACCTTTCCCTCCTGACGCTTGCATAATCCGATCCACCAAATCAGCCTCTTGATAGCTGAAGACATGATCTGCCCCTGATTCTTTTGCGAATCTACATCGGTGATCATTCCCAGCAGTTCCAATGACAGTTGCCCCTGATAACTTTGCCCATTGGACAGCATAATGCCCTACTCGACCAGAAGCACCCGTGACAAGGATCGTTTTACCCGCAACATCACCATCCGAAAAAACGCAACGATGGGCTGTCATCGCAGGAATTCCCATGCATGCACCCACGGAAAAATCAACTAAGTCAGGTAATCGTGCTGCCATTTTTTCTGGTACACAAATATACTCTGAGGCTGTTCCCCAATGTCGGCCGTATTGCGCCTGATATACCCATACGCGCTCCCCAACGCGTGAAATATCTACCCCTTCACCAACTTCTTTAATGATACCGGCACCATCACTATGGGGTATGACAAAGCCTGCGATATCCAACCCTGTAGATTGTAAACCCCCTCGTTTTTTCACATCTGAAGGATTAACGCCTGATGCGTATATCCTCACCAACACTTCTCCCGCATTAGGCTGGGGCTTTTCCCGGTCACCAATGATCATGACATCACTTGCATCCCCAGGTTGTTCGAACCAAGCTGCTTTCATTTTTCGCTCCTTAGCATTACTTTCACCCAACTCAGTAGACATCATCGCGGCAATCGATTAGAAAACGCAAGGTAGTGTACCCTGAGGTCTGTAATTTATTTCTTTAGCGATGTTCGTTTGGCTTAGGCGAAGTGAGCGTAGCGAACGAAGCCAAAGCCGGTTTTTCTGGATTAGGTGTTGAATGTTGAGCCATCAAGTCGTTCCATGTTTGTGACTTAAGCAAATGTGGAGGCAACCCAATGACCCAACCGGATTACAGTAACCTATATGAAGTAGTGATGGAACAATTGATTCAACATGGCCCCCAGGCTTTTCGTGATGTCATTACCGCGATGATGAATCAGGCCATGCAGATTGAGCGGTCTCAGTTTCTGGGTGCCGCCCCTCACGAACGCAGCAACGACCGTCAGGGCCATGCCAATGGATTCAAACCCAAACTGGTGGACACGACTCTTGGGACACTGAATTTGTCGATACCCAAGACCCGTAACCACGGTGAGTCCGGGTTTTATCCACAGTGTCTGGAACAGGGACGGCGTAGTGAACGTGCTTTGATGCTGTGTGTGGCAAAGATGTACATCAGCGGGGTCAGTACTCGTCGTGTGGAGAAGGTGCTGGATCTGTTTGGTATTGAGAAGATCTCCTCCACTCAGGTGTCTCGTGCGACGGCCCTGCTGGACGATGCTCTATCGGTTTGGCGTGACCGGGCCCTTGGAGAGATTCGGTATCTCGTACTGGATGCGCGTTACGAACGGGTCAGGATGGATCATGAGGTGGTGGATGCCGCGGTGCTCAGTGCGGTGGGAATACTACCGGATGGTCGACGAAGCGTACTGGGTGTGCAGATTGCCACCAGTGAAGCGGAGATCAACTGGCGGGAGTTTTTACAGTCGTTGGTGAAACGAGGCATGCATGGCATCACTTACATTGCCAGTGATGACCACGCGGGCCTCAAAGCAGCGAGACGTGCTGTGTTTCCGGGGGTACCGTGGCAACGCTGTCAGTTTCATCTGGCACAGAACGCGATTAATCATGCCCCAACGGCAAAGGTTCGTAGCCGGATTGGTGGCGAATTGCGTTCGGTCTGGAATGCGACGGACGAGGCATCGGCCCTGGCTCAGTTGGAGCAACTGGCGGCCCGTTACGAGTCAGATTACTCAAAGCTATCGCAATGGCTGCTCGATAACGTTCCTGAAGGATTGACCGTGTTCAATTTACCGGAATCGCATCATCGAAAGATGAGAACGACGAATGGAATTGAGCGTCCGATCCAGCAGGAGATTAAACGGCGAACCCGGATTGTCCGGGTCTTCCCGAATGAGGCATCTTTACTCAGGCTTGTCAGTGCCATCCTCGTCGAGATTGACGATGAATGGAGCAATGCCGACAAGCGATATATCGTGTGGAACGACGATAATGACTCAACCTAAATCAAAGTTACAGACGTAGGGTTGATTTAATACGGTGTCAGATTTGGTCTAAACTTCTACATTTTATTGGTTTCTGACTGTGTCGATTCCAGATTGTTGTTGCAGGTCGTTAAAGTCAGTTGGTTTGTTGCTTAGGTCAATGAATTCTGGATGGATAACGGTTCCGTTGGTTTGTTCTGCTGCTATTTGTGCGTAGGTAAGTCCCGGGTTGTTTTCAGTGAATTGGTCATTGTCTGCTGCAATGATGATTTGTGCAGTTGGGTATTTGTCTTTTAGCTGTTTGGCTGTTGTTTTTAGGTTGCTGGTATCGAATGCCACCGCGGTCATGCCACCCGTTGCTTCTGCAACCGTGACACCCGTCGCGTAACCTTCGACGATATAAATTTTTCTTGGGTCGGAATCCGGATTGATAACAAACATTCCCTTCCTCCCACCCTTTAAGTACTGTTTTGATCCATTACCTGATATGTATTGGAGGCTGACCAGTTCACCATCCACTGTGACCATGGGTACCACCAACCGCCCATCTTCAGCACATCCTACTAGGCCGGTTGGTTCGATTCCTTTGGATTGCAGATACGGGTGGTCCTTTATAGGTACCATGGCGTTAATGATAGCGGCAGCAGTTTGAGCTGCTGCTTCGTGTAGTCGATCCCGCTCCTTTTCCGCTGCTCGATTCGCAGCTTCAATGGTAATTCGCTGTCTTTCCTGATCGCCGAGGGATAGAGACGCTTTATCATGTTGGGACCATGTTTGCGTTTCGCCTGTTTTCCAGTTGCCAAACGAGCCGGCAGGAAAGTCTCCATCAAAGTAGACGTACCAGCCTGACTTTTTGGATTGCTTGTCTCCTGCTACCGGTACACGATGAATTTTCCCATCAAGAATCGAGGTATTAATGATCAACCCACTGTTGTGAGCAAGCTCAAAAAAGGAAGGTGAATCATTCCCCGGTCTCGAAGTGTTCTCTCTGACCAATGGAGTCGCACTGAAGCCGCCCGGGAAGATTGAAGTAAGGTCCATGCTTACAGATGGATAACGACTAACGCAGCGATAAGGCTTCCAGCAATGAAAGCCGTTCTGGTGGGGTTGATTCGTCTTTGAATTGAAGGCTTGGTTTCCCTCTTTTGTTCAGCGTTTCTAAGCCTGACGTATTCATTCAAGAGAACGCTAAAACCCTCTGATCTGACCATCTGGTGGCCGTAGTATTGGTCCCGAAAGATAGCCCTGATCTGCTCAACGGACATTCTTTCTAGGTTGTGCTTGATTTTGTTTTTTCTTCCCATGGTAATTACCGCTTATCAGTGGGTTTGCCTTTGAGAGCCTTTGCGAAATCCAAATTTTTCAGTTCTTTCAACCCCATTTTCTAGCATCATCCTTATTGCTTTTTCCCGAGAGAATCCCGTATTGGACATCAGTTGTGCAATCCGTTTTTCGTTTTCTTTTGAGATCTCGACCGTTTGCTCCCAATCAAGACCTTCGATCATCTAATCCGCCTCCGAGCAACGCTTCCCCTAACCGGGATAACGTTATTAAATTGCGCTTCCAAGGCATCGATATCCGTGTTCTCTAGAACGAAGTTGATAATTTCGCTAACCGACAGATACGGATTCTCGGCGGCTATTTGCCGAAGCTTGTTTTTCAACTTTTCGTCGAGGTGAATCGTCGTTTGCACTTTCACTACTTTTTCCTTAAAAGATGATAGATATGATTTACAGCCCAATTAACAGGGTATTAAGACGTAGTCTGCTCACCGAAAATGTCTGGGCGAAGGTCTCTGGCCGTTACTTTTCCGTTCGTCGCGGTTTGGATAGGCATTGCGTACTCAGCCGGTACCTTTTTGTCCCGATTAATCCAATTCCAAATTCGAGGTTGGGAAACGCCCAATGCTTTGGCGAGTTCCGTCTGCCCTCCTAAAAACTCCACGGCTTTTTTTAAATTGTTCATAAGTCGAAAATAACATTAGTTATTTTTTGTGTCAACAAAAGTTGTTTGTTTTTTAATAACAAACGTTATGAAATATAGGTATGGAACTAGGTCAACGTGCAAAACAAAGAAGAGAAGAACTCGGTCTAACTCAAGATCAAGTGGCCAAATTTATTGGCGTGTCTCAAGAGGCTGTCAACCTGATGGAAAAAAGGGATAGCAGATCAAATAGAAACGTGGTTAAACTTGCTGAGATACTGAGGGTTGACCCTAATTGGCTGACTACGGGGCAAGGTATTCCAAGCTCTGATGGTGGAAAACTCTCTGAATCTTCCATAACCCAACTCGTCCCCATCGCCCCATGGGAAGACTTGAAGGAGTGGCTCTCTGATCGACCTAGCAACTCGCAGACCATCCCTACTACCCACCCCCCTGACAATGCTTTTGCCCTCGAGATAAAAGACAACTCCATGGTTTCGTCGTCCTTCCCCTCTTTCCCTGAACGACACTTTATCGTCTGTAGCGAACATGCGCTCATCGAAGACGGGGATTACGTCGTTGTGGAACAAAATGGAATTGTTATCTTCCGGAAACTAGTCTCGTCCAAAACGATGCTCCAGCCATCAAACCCGCAATGGCCAACAGAGAAATTTACGGGAGTAATCATCGGTAAAGCCATAGATTGTTATTACCCGTCGCTTTACTAAAATTTATTCGACAGAAATCAAGGATATGGATAAAAAAGGTCATAAGAATCAGAGTAAACGATCGGGTACTCCCCCCAGCAGCAGGAGTGATTCCAGAAAAAGCCCTCCCAAGGCTGTATCTGATACAATTAAGCCTCCACCACCGCCCAAGAAAGGAGGAAAGAAGGAATGAGCGAATCAGAAAATAAACTCCATACATTACTGTTTGGTGTTAGAAGATCTGTGAGATACCACTCTCACCGACAGCGTTTTTTTCGCAACTTGAACCAACTTTCCAATTTCCTTGGATTGGTTCTGGGCTCTGCGGCGGTTGTTGCTTTCATGTCTTCCCAAGCATCCAGCTATGGCGCCTATGCCGCTGCTCTGGCCGCTGTAATTTCCGCAGCAAGTCTGGTTTTCAGCTTTTCAGAGAGAGCCAATCAGCATGAAAACCTCAAGAGAGAGTTCATCGAGATTGAACAGTCTCTCGCAGAGAATGATGACGAAGACAACATTCTTTCGATGGAGCAAAAACGCTTACAAATTGAGACTCAGGAGCCGTCAAAGCTTTACGCTTTGGACCTTCTTTGTCATAACGAAGTGGTTCGAGCAATATATTCAAGGGAGGAGGTAAAAGATCACATCGTCAAGATAAGATGGCGCGAACGAATGACTGCGAACTTTGTTGCGTGGCCCCAAATCACGCCAATCTAAGCATTGTCTATTTGTATTCAGGAAGACCCGCTTCATGCGGGTATTTTTTTGCCCGCGTAATTCCACACCACAAACCCGATACAATAGCCCAACACACTAACCGGGCTATGAAAAATGATATTGAAAGGCGGTTCAACCATCCTTGGCCTGGCTGATTACATACCAGAACAAAGAGTCAGCACGGAAGAAACCATGTCCCGTTTTTCTCATCGATATGGAATATCGGATGACTATCTAAAGCGAACTACAGGTATTTTTGAAAAGCGTCGCTCACTAGCAGGACAAATGCCGTCCGATCTCGCAGTCAACGCGAGCCGTACAGCTTTAGCTAAAGCAAGACTCCATCCAAAAGACATTCATGCCATCATTTACTGTGGGCTAATTCGGGATTTCGAAGAGCCCGCAACTTCTCATATTGTGCAGGACAAATTAGGTGCAAAGAATGCGATGTGCTTCGATGTTACTAATGCCTGCCATGGATTCGCAAACGGGATATTTGTCGCAGACACATTAGTATCTGCCCACCAGAACATCAAGAGTGTTCTTGTCATCACTGGTGAGCAAGGCTCTAGATTCGAAGATCAGGCTGTTGATTTATTGCTTAACGAACAACCAGAGAAACGCTTGCTAAGAACACTAACAGCAGGCCTCACTCTTGGTGATGCTGGTGGGGCGATTATCATAGGAAGGAAGAAAGGCGACACAGGTTTCACCGGTTACAACGTAGCTAGTTTTGGACAGTTTCATTCACTTTGCGTGGCAGGATCACCGCTTGAACAAGGTGCGCTTAAAACAAGAATGGCAAGCTTAATGTCCGAGGCCGCTCCCCGAGTAGCTTCTATGTATCGAGAATTCCTCACCAAACGGGCGCTGCTATGCTCAGGAGTTACAGCCGCCTCTTAAACATACAGGAAGATAGAATGTCACACACTTTGGAAAATATGGGGAACCTAATAACAGCAGCAATACCCGTTAATCTTCGTAAGTATTCCGAAGAAGCCACTTTAGGTGATAAAATAGTATTCTCTATCCAAGGTTCTGGGCTTTCAATTTCGCACAGCGGACTAATTTGGCCGGATCTGACAAACTAATTATTGGGAAGGATGTATGCAGATCAGTAGTTTTGCGCTACCCGCCATATTTGCAGGAATACTAAAGTTTTCTTTACTAGTCTTGCTCTTTAAATCAAAAAGCAAATCGGATTCGCGCAATGTTTTGCTCGTATTTTTTGTCGCTATGGTTGGGCTCAATTGTAGAAGTTCAGACTTGAGCTGACAGTTACCCGTTTATCAGTAGCTGTCTGTCAGATAGAGTTTAGTTTACAAACTTTTCTTTCCAGATCGCTTTACCGTCGATGAGTGTTTCCATCGGCGTTCTCCCCAAGAATTGTGGCTCGACAAGGGTTCGAAGGAAAAAAATCTATTATCTCTCGTGGAGCAAAAAACAGCGTCGGTTTGCATCCGGCCCCGAGTTCGATATTTTCAGCAATCGAGAGGGTGATGGTCTTCCGGCGCTGGAAGAAATTTGCTTGGATAATTTTTAAGTGAGCCAGCTCGAAGAAAACCTCGCTCTGCACATCCGGGCTTTAGGGCTTCCTGCCCCTGATCGAGAATACCGTTTTGCCCGAGAAATCGTTGGGCATGGCCTTGGAGTCAAGAAACGCTTGAAAGCTGCAGAGCTCAAAGACTGGCGGTTCGACTTCGCATGGCCGGGCTTGAAGTTCGCTTGCGAAGTGGAAGGCGGTCAATGGACCGGAGGCAGACACACAACTGGCGTTGGATTCGATGGTGATCTGGATAAGTACGATGTGGCAGCAAGGCTTGGATGGTTTGTTTATCGGTGCAATGGCCGGATGGTACGAGAAGGTCGAGCGGTGGAAACAATTGAAATTATGATTCAAATGATTCGAGGGGAGAGATGAAGCCGGAAGATTTCGAAGATTTGCCGGGCGGATGCCATCGTGAGGTTTGGCGTGAATGCCCAAAACCAAGAAAACAAACCATTTGGTGCGTTGCTAAGAAGCGATTACCTAGCGTGAATGGGTTGGTTCGGTTCTGGAAACCAACAACCTGTGAGTTCTGTTACTGGGCGAGGCTGGTGGTTGTTGGATTGGCCGGGTCGATATTTGGGTTCTGGATTAGTGCTTTGATTTTGATCGCATTTGCTCACTCCCTGTTCCGACGAAAGACAGAGTGGGGCTAATGAAGAAACTTAATCCTTACGAGACAAGGTTCAAACCTCAAAACCTCTCAGGTAATCGGTACGGTGCTCTGGTGGTGGTGTCCAGAGAGGGGCGACAGGAATACGGAAACATGAGGCCGTTATTGTGGCTGTGTCTCTGCGATTGCGGGGCATACGAGACAAAAACTTCTGATCAACTGCAAAAGGGCAGGGCGAAGGCTTGCAAATTATGTACATCCACATCAAAGCCGAAATCAGCGGAAAAAAAATGCCGAATCATTAAACATCGAGGAGGCGTGAAATTTTATCTCGGCACGAATAGGCAGTTTGTCCAACGGCTATCACAATCTGCCACTTTCCCTTGTGGCGATGCGTTAAAGGCGGCAAAGAAACTCTCAAACGAGTTTTTCATTCCAATCTCTACGGAGGCAATATGACGAAACAATACGAATATCACCAGTATGCAAATATCTTTGCGATGTTGGTGAACGACGACTTGAACGAATTAGCTGAGTCGATCAGAGCCAATGGGCTAGATAATCCCATTGCGTTGTACCAAGGAAAAATACTTGATGGACGCAATCGATATCAGGCTTGCTTGCTGGTTGGCGTGGTACCGAACTACGTGGATTTCGATGGAACCGATCAGGAGGCGCTGGATTTCTCTTTCCGGCAAAACGCGGAGCGCAGGCATTTGACGACAAGCCAGAGGGCGATGGCTGCGGCGAAGTATGCTGATTTTCAGGTTGGAATGAATCAGCATAGCGGAGGGAGTGCAAATCTGCACACCCTCAATGATGCGTCGAACAAAATGGATGTTAGTAAACGGTCAACCGCCGCAGCAAAAAAGGTAATGAAGGAAGCCTCTCCTGAAGTCGTTGAAGCCGTAGAACAGGGCAAAATGACGGTAAACGCCGCTCATGACGCCCTAGACCTTCCCAAGCAAGAACAAACCCGTATAGCTCAATCAGAGAAGCCAGCCGATGAACTGAGAGAACACCGAATCGCCAAAGCTTCAAAAGCCAAGATGGTGCTGAACCCGGTTGATTGCGATGGAGATTTAACCCTTCAACAGATCACGCACCTGTTTGGCAGCGTTCGTGGGGTGTTAAGTCGGGGTAATGAGATCGATCAGGAAACGAGAAATAATCTGATAAAGCGGATGGACTGCGGGATCGGAAATTTACAGAGAATGGGGGAAGCATGAAGAGTGATTTTATTTTTACTGGTTTGGTGTTTGGTCTATGCCGTCAAAATAAACGAGAAATTGGATAGGGTGATCAGCCCTAGCAGGTCGTCATACCCAGATGCTCCACCGCCTCCAAGGAAAAGATATCAATCGCTTTCTGGAGAGGATAGAACACCGCCTACTTTCAAACCTCCGCCACCGCCCCCACCACCAGCTCCGCCACCGAGGAAACCATAATGGAAGCACAAGAAAATACGGATACATCAAATACGATGGAACCAATAAGAATCGATAAACGAATCGGTAACGAATTCTGGAAGGCCAGAAGCAGCCATGGTCGAAAGCCGAAGTTTCGAAGTGCTCAGAAATTAAGGGAGGCTTGTGAGGAGTATTTCGAATGGAACAACGAGAATCCATTGTACGTTACTGAACTCGTTAAATTTCAGGGAACAGCCACGCCTTATGAGGTTCCCAAAATGCGCCCAATGACCATGGGAGGGCTTTATGAGTTTCTGGATATTAGCCGAGACACTTGGAATTTATACAAAGCCAGGAAAGGTTTTATAGCAGTCATAGAGGGGGTAGAACAAACTATCTACCGTCAAAAATTCGAAGGCGCCGCCGCCGATCTGCTTAACCCTAATATCATCGCCCGTGATTTGGGCTTATCGGATAAGAAGGAAGTGACCGGGGCAGGTGGCCAGCCGCTTAATCCTGACAAGATCACTTTTGAGTATAAGTTGGTGGAGGCTGGTGTTGATGAGTGACCCTCTAATCCCCGAAGGCTTCAAAAAGTGCAGCAAGTGTGGGGTAGTTAAGGACTATTGGTAGTGTAATCTGAGGTCTGTAATTTAGCTTTCTATTGCAGCTTCGCTATTGGCTTTGGCTTCGTTCGCTACGCTCACTTCGCCTAAGCCAAACGAACATCGCTAAAGAAATAAATTACAGACCTCAGGGTACACTACCCGATATATCGTGTGGAACGACAATAATGACTCAAACTAAACCGAAGTTACAGACGTAGGGTTGCACAATCGGACTATTCGAATTTCTCTAAAGCAACTGCGAACAAGGATGGATTTTGCGGGAATTGCAGGACATGTATTGCTGAGTACAAGCGACGGTATCACAAGAAAAACAGAAACAAGTTAAACGCAATTTCTCGCGAGTATCATCATAAAACGAAGGAGGCTAGGTCAGGATATAGACGAAAATACTATATTGAGAATAAGCAGCGAATAGATGAAAAAAACAGAAGATACAATGAGCAAAACAAAGAGACTTTAGCTAAGTACAAAAGAAGCTGGCGGATCAAAAATCAGGAGATAATTGCTGCTAAGCGTAGAGAAGAATATTTGAACAATATTGATTGCTACTCTGTACGCTCAAAGGAGTACTATCAAAGAAATAGAGCAACAATTTGCGCTCGAATGCGACAAATAAGGCGAAAGGAAGTCCGCGAATTGTCAGATAGGTATTTGAAAAGTCTTATATCTTCCAAGTCTGGAATTAGCGCATACGAAATACCTGCCTCACTAATCGAAGCCAAGCGACAACAAATTTCAATTCAACGATTCTTAAAGCAGGAGCATAACCTATGAACAACATGACCGAGCTTAACGCAGAACTTGCAGCGACTTTTAAAGAGCTAAAGGCCGGAACGATAGACGCAAAACAGGCGTTTGAGCTGGCAAACCTTGCAGGAAAGATGATTGGTATTGCCAAGGTTCAACTGGCCTATGCGGTGATCAAGCGAGACGAAAACCCTGATATTCCTTTCCTTGAGACTGGAAAGCCAGCCATCGAAGGCGAGAAGTCATAAAAGCGACTTTAGTCCTTTGATGGCGCTTGTAACTGTTCAATTCTGTGAGGAAGTACGAACATGACTTCGAGGAAAAGTTTGATGAACTCTACGTGCTCAGTTGTAGAAGTTCAGACTTGAGCTGACAGTTACCCGTTTATCAGTAGCTGTCTGTCAGATAGAGTTTAGTTTACAAACTTTTCTTTCCAGATCGCTTTACCGTCGATGAGTGTTTCCATCGGCGTTCTCCCAAGGCACATTTTACCCTGATGAGTTCGTTGAGTATTGTACTTGATAAGCCACTCGTCAAGATCAATCTGTAATTCGTCAACTGAATCATAGATTTTCTTGCGTAGGGTTATCTGATAAAACTCGTTAAGAATGGTCTTGTGGAATCGTTCACATATCCCATTTGTCTGCGGTGATTTCACCTTGGTTTTCGTGTGCTCAATGTTATTCAGTGCCATGTAAAGCTGATAATCATGCTGATCGGCTCGACCACAATACTCGGTTCCCCTGTCAGTAAGAATGCGCAGCATGGGAAGGCTGTGCTCTTCGTAGAACGGGAGCACCTGATCATTGAGCATATCCGCTGCGGTGATCGGTGTTTTGGTCGTGTAGAGCTTCGCATGAGCCACTTTGGAATACGTGTCCACGAAGGTCTGTTGATACACTCTGCCGATCCCCTTGAAGGTACCGACGTAATAGGTGTCCTGTGACCCCAGATAGCCGGGATGGGCGGTATCTATCTCACCACAGGCCACATCGTCCTCTTTCTTACGTTCCATGGGGTAGTGTAATCTGAGGTCTGTAATTTAGCTTTCTATTGCAGCTTCGCTATTGGCTTTGGCGGAGTGAACGTAGAGAGCGAAGCCAAAGCCGGTTTTTCAGGCTTTAGTATTGAATGTTGAGCCATCAAGTCGTTCCATGTTTGTGACTTAAGCAAATGTGGAGGCAACCCAATGACCCAACCGGATTACCCTAACCTATATGAAGTAGTGATGGAACAATTGATTCAACATGGCCCCCAGGCTTTTCGTGATGTCATTACCGCGATGATGAATCAGGCCATGCAGATCGAACGATCCCAGTTTCTGGGTGCGGTGCCCCATGAACGCAGTGATAATCGCCGTGGCCATGCCAATGGATTCAAACCCAAACTGGTGGACACGACCCTTGGGACGTTAAATCTGTCGATACCCAAGACGCGTAATCACGGTGAGTCCGGGTTTTTACCCGCACAGTCTGGAACAGGGACGACGCAGTGAGCGCGCGTTGATGCTGTGTGTGGCTCAGATGTACGTTAGTGGTGTCAGTACGCGCCGTGTGGAGAAGGTACTGGATCTGTTCGGTATTGAGAAAATATCTTCGACTCAGGTGTCCCGTGCAACGGCTTTGCTGGACGATGCTCTATCGGTTTGGCGTGACCGGGCCCTTGGAGAGATTCGGTATCTCGTACTGGATGCGCGTTACGAACGGGTCAGGATGGATCATGAGGTGGTGGATGCGGCGGTGCTCAGTGCGGTGGGTATATTGCCGGATGGCAGACGCAGTGTACTGGGCGTGCAGATCGCGACCAGTGAAGCGGAGATCAACTGGCGGGAGTTTTTACAGTCTCTGGTAAAACGGGGGATGCACGGCATCATCTACATTGCCAGTGATGACCACGCGGGCCTCAAAGCAGCGAGACGTGCTGTGTTTCCGGGGGTACCGTGGCAGCGTTGTCAGTTCCACCTGGCACAAAATGCGGTCAATCATGCGCCGACAGCAAAGGTTCGTAGTCGGATTGGTGGTGAACTGCGTTCGGTGTGGAATGCGACGGACGAGGCATCTGCCCGCGCTCAGTTGGAGCAACTGGCGGCCCGTTACGAGTCAGATTACTCAAAGCTGTCGCAATGGCTGCTCGATAACGTTCCTGAAGGACTGACGGTGTTCAATTTACCGGAGTCGCATCATCGAAAGATGAGAACGACGAATGGAATTGAGCGTCCGATCCAGCAGGAAATTAAACGGCGAACCCGGATTGTCCGGGTCTTCCCGAATGAGGCATCTTTACTCAGGCTTGTCAGTGCCATCCTCGTCGAGATTGACGATGAATGGAGCAATGCCGACAAGCGATATATCGTGTGGAACGACAATAATGACTCAAACTAAACCGAAGTTACAGACGTAGGGTTGCACAATCTTCCATGGCCGCGACCTAGGATTCAGTCAAAATCAATCCCTGCTCAGCCACTTTATTAGACAACGCTTTTAACCGGTCTTTAAAGCACGCTAAACCATGTCGCAGCCAGATACTGCGAACTCCGCTGGGTGAAACGAAGGTACCTCGTTTACGCAGTTCATTACTGGTTCGGCTTTGGCCATGGGCAGGTTCTTCCAGTGCGTAATCAAGCACGATGGACTCGACAGCAGGATCGACTCGGTTCTTGATGTTCGGGCTGCGACGGTTGCGATCAAGAAGCGCTTCGACTCCTCCTTCATCCGCCGCCGCTTTGTATCGGTAGAATGTATCGCGCGACAATCCCATCACCTTGCAGGCTTTAGAAACGTTTCCGAGCTCTTCAGCCAGATTCAGTAAACCGACTTTATGCTTGATGACTTTTTCGTTAGTATGGATCATTGAGAGTTACCTCGTTGTGTTTTGATATTGTTTGGTAACTACATCAAAACGGGTAACTCTCATTAAATCAACCCTCGCTTCGCTCGGATTGATTTAATACGGTGTCAGATTTGGTCTAAACTTCTACACTTTATCCCTATCATTCCGTATTTTGCATCGACCTTTAACGACTTATTATCAAGCGCAGTAGGTATTATCGAAGCCACTAGGAAGGCATTTGGCAGAACGGGTGGCTACGGCCGCGCTCCCTGCTCTCTGCATCGCCGCTCTGTTCTTGGCCTCTCTGATCCAAAACGACTTAATCCAATACGGGATTAAAGTAGTGTTTACCCGATGTAATCGTATTCACCTGCCGTAGCAGCAAACTATAGTGTTCCTCATTTTCCATAAAGTCCACGTTTTCAGCGTTGACCATGAGTAAAGCCGAATCCTGATAACCAAGGAAAAAACTCGAATACGCTTCAGCCAGCTCATGCAGATAGCGTCGCTCCATATTCCTTTCAAAAAGGATACCGCGTTTGTGAATCCGAGCCGCTAATAAATCCACTGGAGCCTGAAGATAAATCACTAAATCCGGTGTGGGAACTTCCTGAGTAAGTTGGTTATAAACCTGTTCATAAAGATACAATTCGTCCTCTTCCAACGTTAGCCTCGCAAACAACGGATCCTTCGCCAACATATAATCCGCTATCTGAATCGGTGTAAACAAATCTCCCTGACGCAATTCTTTGAGTTGTTTAGCCCGCTGGAACAGGAAGTAGAGCTGGGTTTGTAAAGCGTATTGTCGAGGGTTCTTGTAAAACCGTTCAAGAAACGGATTGTCAGCCGGTTGCTCAAGGATCAAGCCCGCTCCGATGGACGTCGCAATCCTTCGCGCCAGTGTCGTTTTCCCCACCCCAATGGGGCCTTCTACGGTAATGTATTTTTTGTTGCTGATAATAAACCTCGTCGTTCCTTAAGGTGAACGATGTCAATTCGTTACATCGTTTTCAGGTCAGTATTTTATATCAAAAACTCAAGGTTACTAGGGATTACTAGAGCAGCATCTAATTTGGGACACCCTGATTTTCAATCCCATATTTCCCCGACTGAAGTTCCAAAATGACGAAAAGAAGCGTCCGCGCTCGGTACGGTGATTGGCTGTGGCAAGTACATGACAGGATAATCACAACTCCGTATACTCCAGCCTCCAAGTGTTCCGACACTAATCTAGCAATTCCCTTACCTCAAGCATCACGGAATTTTGATGAAACTATTATTTGACCTTTTTCCTCTGCTGATATTCTTCGGCGCTTTTAAGATGTACGACATCTATACCGCCACCGCCGCAGCGATTATCGCAACATTCGTGCAGGTTGGCGTATTCTGGTTTAAACATCGCCGCTTCGAAACCATGCACCTCGTCACGTTAGTGATCATCTCGGTGTTCGGTGGGTTGACAATTTTCTTTCAGGACGACGCTTTCATCAAATGGAAACCCTCTATCGTTAACTGGGTGTTCAGTATCGTCATCTTCGTCATGCTGTTTACAAAAAAAACGGCGTTGGAATACGTGATGGGCGGTCAGTTAACGCTACCGAAATCTATCTGGCAGAAGTTAAACCTTTCCTGGGCCATTTTTTTCCTCGTACTCGGTTTAATCAATGTCTATGTTGCTTTTTACTACAACCTCGATGCTGACGCAGAAACTCGTACTCAGACCTGGGTAAACTTTAAAGTGTTTGGATTAATGGGCATAACCTTAGCCTTTACCATCGCGCAAATGTTTTTCTTAAGCAAACACATTGATGTTGACGCCATTGGCAAACCCAAGACGGCGCAGAAGACAGAAGACTAGCCAAAACGAAAGAACACAAGACATGTACTACACCATTTATGCCACAGACATTGAAAACAGTCTGGAAAAGCGACTTGAAGCAAGGCCCGCTCATGTTGAGCGCCTAAAGAAGTTAGTGAATGAAGGTCGATTGCTAGTAGCCGGCCCTAACCCCGCCGTGGACAATGAAGACCCTGGCTCCGCCGGATTCACCGGCAGCGTCATTATCGCTGAATTCGACTCCCTGGAAGACGCAAAAACCTGGGCCAACGCCGACCCCTACATCGCCGCCGGGGTTTACCAAAACATCGAAATCAAGCCCTATAAGAAAGTCCTACCCTGATTAAACCTATAAAGCGCTTATAAGCTATAAAGGGGGCAACTTCACTCTGGTCAGTGATCCACCCCAAAGGCATAACAAGTCGAACTAAAAAGAGTCAATGGTTTCCCGCTCGACTGATTGGTACAGCACTCGTCCCTCGTTCGCTGACCCATCAGTCCGCTCCGCCTGTTTCTGGACTTGAGCTCTTTGGACCTCGGGCAAGACGAAAGCCTACGCCGGCGCTGACGATGCCGATAAGACTATCGTAACGGTAAGCGGAGCGGAGGTAACTGCCGTAAAGGTTCCAGCTACCACCGCGTAGCACCGATCGATTATCGTCTCCGCGGCCCCAAGCACTGCCATCCCTCGGCGCATCGTCATAATTATCATGCCAGCCATCTTCACAATACTCCCAGACGTTTCCATGCATCTGATACAAACCCCATGGATTTGCCGTGAATGACTTCACTGGCAAAGTCGTTTCCCGATACTCTCCTTTTTTTCCACCGAGATAGGGATAATTACCGTCATAATTGGCATCATCCGTGGTCAATTCATCACCAAACCAAAAAGTGCTCTCCGATCCTGCTCTGCACCCATACTCCCATTCCGATTCAGACGGTAATCTTGCATCAAAGCCCGGTAATCGTTTATTTAGTATTGAAATAAATTCGTTTATTTGTGATTTTTTCACCCTTTCTACCGGACATTCTTTGTTATCCGAAAAACGACTCGGGTTGGTGTTCATAATTGTCTGCCACAAGTTCTGAGTACACGCTGTTTCTGCTAACCAAAATCCTTGCTCAAATCGAACAGGGTGGCGAGGGCCTTCCGAATCACGTCTCCCTGCTTCTTCCTCCTTCGATCCCATCATAAAAGAACCCGGCGGCATCCACCGAAAACGCACTTCGATGTCTTCAACGTAAACCCCATGCCAAACTCCATATCGATCCTGGCCATAGCTATGAGCCCAAGGCTCCGGAAACCACTGAGGCAGACGTTGATTATCAAGTTTCATGGCGACGGATCATATTAATGAGGCATGCTTGAGTCCAAAAACCCTAATGGCCGGACAGATTAAAGAGGTCGGCTACGCAGGGAGCTTTCACCGCAGTTTCATGTCTAAATCTTGTAACGATTAATCATGACAATAAACGCTACTCAAATAAGAATAGAACACCCTATTTCGCCGCCCGCTCGACTGATTGGTACAGCACTCGTCCCTCGTTCGCTGACCCATCAGTCCGCTCCCCTTGTTTCTGGACTTGAGCTCTCTGGAGCTCGGGCAAGACGAAAGCCTACGCCGCCGCGGATGAAGCCGAAATGACTATCGCCACGGTAAGCGGAACGGAGAAGCCCGTCGAAATCGTCCCAGCTACCGCCGCGTAGCACCGACCGATCATTATCTCCACGACCCCAAGCACTGCCATCCCTCGGCGCATCGTCATAATTATCATCCCATTTATCTTCGCAATACTCCCAGACGTTTCCATGCATCTGATACAAACCCCATGGGTTTGCCTTGAACGATTTCACCGGTAAAGTCGTTTTTCGATACGTACCTTTTTTACCGCCGTTGTAGCGCCCGTTTCCGTCATAGTTAGCATCATTCGTGGTCAATTCATCGCCAAACCAGAAGGCACTCTGGGTCCCTGCCCGGCACCCGTATTCCCATTCCGACTCCGACGGCAGCCTTGCCTCAAAACCGGGTAATCTTTTGTTTAAGGCCAGAATAAAGTTCTCTACCTCTGTCTTTTTTACATTCTCTACCGGAAGCTCGTCGCTGTCAGTAAAACGACTCGGGTTAGTGTTCATAATTGTCTGCCACAAGTTCTGAGTACACGCTGTTTCTGCTAACCAAAATCCTTGCTCAAATCGAACAGGGTGACGAGGGCTTTCATCTTCATATCTTTCGGCTTCGCTCTCTTGGGACCCCATCATAAACTCACCCGGCGGTATCCAGCGCACCACAAAACGAACGTCACTCACACCTACCACAGCAAACATTCCGTATCGATCCCTCCCAACAGCATCCGCCCAATCCGGGCAGCGACAGACCTCGTAGGTTCGAGTTTCTTGTCGCGTGTTGATCGTAAAAGAAGTCAGGCCGTTCGGCAGAACGATCTGATTTAAATCCCCTGTTTCCTGATGAGGTTTTTCATCCTCGTTAACGGTCAGGACTTTGTGTTTTTCAAGCACTGATCGACCCTTCTGCTTGCGCTCGATCAATAATTCGGACTGCTGATCTACCGTAATATAATCAATTTCGAACCCCTGGGAATCAACCGCTGGCGAATCAGAAAGCATTGGTCCACCCTCACCCTGATCAGCGAATACTAACCTGTCATGGTATTGCAATACTTTCACTCGCCGAGGTGCTGATTCACCGACAACCCAGTGCGGTATGGTGGTCGAATCCAACCCCACCGGCACCCTCGATGGATCACTCAGGCTTTTTGCTCGGGCACATAAACCGTATAAAGCCACCGTATTAGCGTTCCACGGCTCGTTCCCAGATCGAGCTTGCATCCGATCTACCCAACCGTACAACATCTCCAGCGCAGGATCAGATAGCGACGCTTGGTTGATGGAAGCCAATAAGCTTTTCAGAAACGTGTATTGATCCGTATTGAATGATTTACCGGCCTTCTGCCTCTGCTCGATTTGCAGTTCAGCGGGCAACCTAGATTCATAACCCTCGATCAGGCCCCAAGCTGACTTCGCTAGCGCGGAGTCTTCAAGCAATTCATTGATAAACGTATTTTGCGTATCCGCTTCACGCCATTGAAAGTGGGTAGCATTCCCCTTGAGCTCGCTTTTTTGGATAACTAGGCTTTCTACAGAGACTCCCATCCCCAGTTGTTTTCTGGCGTCTCGAATCATTCCTGGGGTTAACTCGAACGCTAGCGAAAGGTAGCGCAGCAGTTGGGTAGCTTGCTCTGCGCTGTTTGGGTCCAAGGCCAAACCGCCGGACGGGTACGAGGGAGAGATTGGATTTGGCTCCCAAGCATTCAATAGAAAATACCCCCCAAGCCCCGTTAGCCAATCCCTGGGGTCCACTGTCAAAAGCGCCTCAACATTCGCTTCGCGTCGTTTCAAATACGCCCCCACCGCCCGCCACTGGGCAGTGCATTGCGTCTGCTGATTTAAAAACCCTAAATCCCCCAAATACAATACCCCGACCTTACTGTTAATGGAGGGGAATCCATCTCGGGTCTTGCCATCATAAAAATAGGTTTGGCGCTCCGCATCAGTACAAACGATCACCTTTAAACGCGCTTTAAACCATTTCATCAGGTTTCGGGTCAACAGTAGATAGTCGTCAAAATATGGCGAAAGATGACGGCTAAAATCAGCAACGATGACTAACTCATTAGGCCAGCTTGGTTTCGCTTTCCATGGCATCACATCCAAGGGTTCACATTTAGTCGACTTGTCGATGATCTTTTTGACATTCAAGCGACGGGTGGTTTTTTGATGTCGAAACAAATCATGAACTCTTGGCCATAGTTGGGACCATTGCGCTAATGGTACTTGTGCGTGGCTGGGGTCATCCGTCACCCTTTCGCTCTTCACTTCGCCATCAAAAACAGCCACTTCATTCAGTTCAACCGGGGGATGATTACCCTCTTCGCCCACTGCGTCTTTTACCACGACCTGCTGACAGTAGAGAAAAGGCAGATTCATCCCTTTGGGCGGATAGGGATTGCGTCGATTCTCTTCAGCAATCCGTAACGCATCCGCCTCATCGCGATTCAAGTTTTCCGAATCACCTTGGCCCAACGAAGACTCATCCGCGAATTCAGACCACGAATCTGGTGACAGTTCTGGTGACCAATCTGGTGGCAGTTGTGATGACGAATCCAACTCCCCAACGCCCAGATCCAATTGCAACAGCGCAGCCAGCGTCTTATCAGGCACCTCTGGGAACGCCTCTCGCAGTCGTTGCATCCCCCGCATTTCCACAGCAAGGTCACCGAACATCATGTTGTCTGATTGAGACATTGAGCGAATAATGTTGTCGAACGCTATAAATTTCGATTCTTTTGATAAGCCAACTCTGCCAAGGAGCGAATAATGTCGTCTTCCTTCTCAGGACGATGACGTTTAATCGCTAATACTGCCTCTAAATGATCTAAATACTCAGCTTGCCCAGGCAAAAAAGAATGTTGTTGGGCCAGTGCTTGTCTGCGTTTTTCCCATAACTGCTTGGCAATATCTTCATACACGGTTGTCGAGTCAAACCCGGTTGGAAACAGCCCTCTCCCCCTCGCGGACAAAGTCTCGATAAACGCTGTTTCGTCTTTTGGTAGTCCGATGTCCAGAACCAGACATCGTCGAACAAACGCCGGGGGAAGCTCTTGTTCATCATTGGTGGTAATGAGAATTAGCGGGGGTTGATTACCTCTGCACTCAATTCGCTTCTTGATATAAGGCACGTCAAAACTATAGTTACCTAAGACTTCCAGCAGCCCGTTTGGCACCGCCCGATCCGCTTTGTCAATTTCATCAATCAACAGCAACACGCCATTTTCAAACTTCGCATTCTCCTCGGGCTGATCTTCTTCATCCCTATCTTGGTCTGGCCCAAAATCGTCACCTAAGAATGGTTTACTACTCCTGATTCCGATGTTTTCTTCGGCACTAACGTGATCCAGCGCCCACCATAATG
>WLWD01000753.1_pt1 | contig 137780 bp, 99 predicted proteins | sample 6712731 | NCBI WGS metagenome assembly WLWD01 (sample SAMN12718690, study PRJNA576275) | sponge metagenome | isolation source: marine sponge | host: Mycale hentscheli | place: New Zealand: South Island, Marlborough, Capsize Point | collected 2014-11-01
GGGGGGGAAAGGGGAGGTACTTGCTAATAAATATAATACACTTATAATACAACAGATGTTATACTCACTGAAGCAATACTGGTGGTGTGGTTAGCCAGCATGAGACCACTGACTCTGTGAGCAGACTGGGAATGTGGAGGCTTCCTAGATAGAGCAACCTACACATATTGTGAGAACAGTAACACATTACAATCAATACTCCATTATTGGCGAGCGAGCGTAGCGAGCGAGACACAGGGGTAACACAATTGAAAATCGGGGATGTTTGTGTATTTGTATATATGGACGTACGTATGTCATTTTGTACTTTGACCCTCCGTATTTTTGTGTTCGCTCCGCGTTCGACCCCGTCCCAAACTTCACTAAACAGAATCCTCCGGTTTAGCGACCATTACCCTTATCACCTTAGAAATTGAATTGTTTACCGCTTTGAATTGTTTTGTGGGTGCAGTTAAAACGCAAAAACTTATGGGAGCTCCATTTCTATTCGAGGTAGTGGCAGTGGTAAGTTAATACGCTAAGCCCTACTCAACAGCATTTACTTGAAAATGCATTGTCCACTAGACGAACCACGAAGGTAAGTCTTGCGTAGGTATGGTCAGTTGTGTGCAAGTATTGTGCGTTACAACTACTATTAAGAATGTCACAAAGAAACTTTAAATAACGTGACTTGATTTTGTTGCTTCTTTTTCAATTCAAACAGTTGCGGGGAGCGGTTACTATGGCATTGAAACCCCTTTACCGCATACTTAATTTAAAAACTCGACTTTATTTTAGTAGCTTGAGTGTTAGTTGTTAAAATCAATCATTTAACAATAGTGTAGTTGAAGGCCCGCTGGCCATTTGTGCTCAAGCACACCACAGTAGATCTACTAATTAGTATGTTTTATGACCAGGACTTGATACAGAAATTTAGGCTGGAGGGGATATCAGTGTTAGAGAATGGCGCTATACACTTTATATGTATACGTATGCTGAGTTTACAAAGGGATTTACCAAAAGATCAAAAATTATGTCACAAGTTGTTTTTTTGTTTTTTTTTACCATGCATATGAATAAAATAAAATTAAGGAAGCTCGGCAAGTGGGGGGTTGGGAGGGAAGGGCAACTTTATGAGAGGGGGGGAGGGGAAAGAAATTCAGCTTAAAGTTCCCACTGTCCTCCTTTCCTTTCTCTTCCATATACAAAACACCAATGAGTCTTTGACAGTAGCTGAAAATGAATGAGTAAGTCACTTTCTAAATAATCAATCTTAGTAAAACACAACCTCTACCAGTGAGATAAGACAGTAGTATCTCACTATCCCTTTTATACTAATCAGCATGCTTTAAAAATTGCAAAAAGGAAAGAACAACAACAAAAAAAAACTCCAATCATTTCTGTACTCAATACACTAAATCACACTACATATCAATAAAATGGCCATACCCACACACACACACACACGTATTCATGCACAGATACCTACCTGGATGCTGGCTGGTCCCCACGGTATAAAAGTCGCCAATTTTCTCTCTCGTATGCGTTGCAAGCTCTTGTGAACTTGTGTAGGGTCCACTTCTCCTTGGATGATGTTAAGGAGAGAGATGTAACAGTGATTATGCTGCCTGTCTCGAGGAGTAGAAACCATAACATTCTTGGGCTATACAGAATCAAGCAAGGTGGATTACTGATGATGATGATGATTGCAATAATGTGTGGTATTGATAACGAATGATGATGATGATGATAATAATAAAGACCTAATTGTTTTGAAATGGTTATTATGCACAATAACATGCATTTACGTAAAGGTAATTGCCCACAATTCACTAAAGCATATATTGATCCAACCCGTCTTACTGCAGAATGGTGTGAGTAATGTATAAAAAAATTCAGCTCTTCTGAATACACATCTACATTTCACTGCAGGTTCTACTATATACTTTCATGACAAGTGACTATAAGTTCAGAAGACCAACATAACCGCACATAAAAGCAGTCGCAAACAGTATTGGAAAATAATAGGAATTCCATCAATACATGTACAGTAGACCCTCAAATATCCAGGCTCCCCGCTTTATCCAGTCTGCACACAAGTTTTTGTAGTATTTTATTTGTTGTGCCTTCCTTATCTCTCTTCAGGCTGATTTGAGTTTAATAGACCGGCTAGCTCACTATGATAAGCAATCTGAGGATACATTCCTCTGGGCTAGTTCTGAAACAGGTGTGGTAAGTTCAGATGAATAGATTGGCTTCCCTAGGCTGTCTGTGTGTGTTGCTTCAGGCTAATAGCTATGAGCCACCAGGGTTTGATACAGGATTTTTTGCTAGGGGGGAGGAGGAGGGGGGGAAGTCAAATAGCGACTTTATAGTTGTATTTTTTTTTGTCCTTGCAATACTAGTAAGGTAAGGAAATTAAACTTATTGTATTATATTTATGTACTGATCAATTGATTACCTCTAATAAACAGCAACACACTCAGTTTGATACAGGATTTTTTGCTAGGGGGGAGGGGGAGGGGGGGAAGTCAAATAGCGACTTTATAGTTGTATTTTTTTTTGTCCTTGCAATACTAGTAAGGTAAGGAAATTAAACTTATTGTATTATATTTATGTACTGATCAATTGATTACCTCTAATAAACAGCTTTGTTCATTTTGAAAGCTGAATAGCTCTGACATTAATTAAGTACAGACTCCTAATAGGTTATCCTTTTAGTTTGAATGGAGTAGGTGTATCCATTTTATGGATCACCAGTTCCAGTTTGAAAGTTGCTTTTAGCACTTGTCATTGTGAAGCAGCTGTCTGGCTGGTATGGGTATATTTGTTGCTTTGGCAGACTGTAGAAGTTGCTGAGTAGTAATGGATATCAGAAGGTATTTTAGGAAAAAGAGACCTTGTGGCTCCAAAGGAAGTGAATCTGAACCTAAAAAAAGCAAATGTTATAGCTATGAATTGATGGAACAAAAGGAACAAATTCGAGCAGTGCAGCAGAGAGAGAGTGAGGAGGTGAGGGAGGGAGCGAGGGAGAGAGAAGAGGTGAGAAGAAGTGCAGCAGAGGGAAGAAGGGCAGCAGAGGGAAGAAGAGGAGCAGAGGGAAGAAGGGCAGCAGAGGGAAGAAGTGCAGCAGAGAGAGAGTGAGGAGGTGAGGGAGAAAGAAGAGGTGAGGAAAGAAGTGCAGCAGAGGAAAGAAGTGCAGCAGAGGGAAGAAGTGCAGCAAAGGAAAGAAGTGCAGCAAAGGAAAGAAGTGCAGCAGAGGGAAGAAGTGCAGCAGAGGGAAGAAGTGCAGCAGAGGGAAGAATTGCAGCAGAGGGAAGAAGTGCAGCAGAGGGAAGAAGTGCAGCAGAGGGAAGGAGTGCAGCAGAGGGAAGGAGTGCAGCAGAGGGAAGGAGTGCAGCAGAGGGAAGGAGTGCAGCAGAGGGAAGAAGTACAACAAAGCTCCAACCTAAGGCATTCAAGTACAAAACCTACAAGAAAAGTTGGGAGGAAAAGTAACACTGGGTGTATTGTAACAATCCAAAGGAAGAATGTTTTGCCGGTTATGTCAACAATGGGGGAAACCTCCTTCAACTGCACGCGGTGGGTGGACTACGCGGAGCATGACAGACTGGAACCATGCTAGTGAGCTTCTCAAACAGCACAATGATTCCATGTGGCACAGAGATTCCGTCATTGTATCAAAGATGGCTGCACAGCCTAATGTTGTTGAACTCCAAAATGCTCAAGCTTTGCGTTTGACAGAAGAAGAGAGGGTTAGGAATAGGGTACTTCTCACTAAGCTTCTGAGATCAGTTTATTTTCTGGCAAAGAATAAGATTCCTCATACCACCACATATTCAGATCTTGTCGACCTTCAAATTGCCAATGGTGACCAAATTCTTGAACAGCATGTGACTAGAGGACCTTCCAATGCCCAGTATACCTCTTCATACTGATGTAGATCATTTCTTGCAGCAATTGACAAGTGGCTTGATCAAAGACAGCAGATGAATGTGAAGATGTTACAACGTGTGAGCTTTCCATATGTTGTCGGTGGCTAGTTAATGGTAGGCCAGAAGAACACTTCATGACCATTTTACATATTACAGCAACAGATGCAGCAAGCATTACCAAGGCTCTGAATAGTTTCATACTGGAGAAGCAGCTAGACTATAGAAAACTGGTAGGACAAGCTTACGATGGTGCTGCTGTTTTTTCAGGAAGTAAAACTGGTGTTCAAACTAGAATGAGAACCAACTCGGCTCATGTGCTCTATTTTCACTGTGCCTGCCATAGATTACAACTTGCTAGTATCCAGGCAGCTGAAACCACTTGTGAGATCAAACAAATATTTGGCATGATGAGCAACCTCTGGAAACTATTTTATTACTCTCCTACAAAGGCCGAAACTCATAAAGAAGTTCAATCTGCCCTTCAACTACCTGAACTGAAGATAGTCAAGCCCAGTGATACCAGGTGGTTGTCATATGAACGCTGTATGCGAGCCATAAAAAAAGAGCTCCCAGCATTGATCATTACTTTGCAACAACTGTACGAAGCAACAGGTGATGCAGAAGCTCTGGTTTATGTTCTCTTCTTTCTTCCTATGTGGTCATCTCAGGAATTATTTTTCTTGCTGAGGTACTGGACACTCTGGCCAAGATAAATGCAGCTATGCAAAGGAAGATTGTTGATTTCAGTAAAATACCTTCACTTTTAAAAATTCTCATTGATGAGCTGACAAGTCTTAAAAGTGAAGAGTCAGAGAGTGGTGTTCTACTGTTCAGTCAACAATTGACAAGTTGAGAGAAGAACATGACGTTGTTGTTGATGCACAAATTCACGAATCTAGATCAAGATCAGCAAGGATCATCACTATTCAACAATATAGGGACCGTGTTGCTATCCCATATTTGGATAGCCTGCTCGACAATATTAACAGAAGGTTCACAAATGACTCAGTGAAGATATTGTCAGCTACTTCAGTGTTTGATCCCACAAAGTTTCCTGCCGAAGAACGACAAATCCTGACTTATGGTCTTGAAGAGATCAGAATTTTGGCAGATTTCTATGGCAATGATGCTACTGTGGAATATGATGGCACAGTATTCACATCTTCTCCTTTGATAAATCGAGACGAACTTCTGTCAGAATGGAAAACATTTAGGAGGGCACTTGTACAAGAAAAGAAACCCATCATGTTGAGAAACCCACGACCTACTTTGCAAGACATACTACAGTCAATGCAAGAGCATGAAGCATATAAAAGCATTTTTTCCTCAAATGTTTTGCCTGATAAACGTACTACTTTCCATTCCAGTGAGCACTGCCACAGTTGAAAGGTCATTTAGCCAAATGAAACTGGTGAAGAATAGGTTAAGAAATAGACTTTCTGATGTTTCCTTAGCTATACTGATGAGAATTGCTATAGAAGGGCCTGAACTTACTGACATTGATTTTGAAGAAATTTTAAATATTTTTAAACTGCAGAACAGAATAATTCGTTTATGAATTAGTTTGACAACTTACATGAACTTACTTACATGATTTCCTTACAATTACATTGTTAATTCTGATTTTTATATTACTATTTTTGATTTTTTTTTTATGTTTTAATAAAAGTATAGGTGAAAATCATGGGGGGGGGGGGGGTGGTGGGATATCCCAGGGTTTCCCACCCCCCCCCCCCCCCCCCCCCTGTACACACCCTGGCCACTGCTAAAGAGTACTCACTTGCAGCTCTACTACAGTCGAACCTCTCTACAACAGCCAAGCATGGGGACAAGCGTGTTGGCCTTTGTAGAGAGTTTGACCTTATTTCGGAGTTTTTCAGGTAAAGCCCACCACAAAGGAGGTGTGTCCGTCATAACTATGGCTAGCCAGGTCGTTACTGCTACTGAACTTCAAGTACTGGAAATAGACTCTTACATTAGGGGCTACCACGCATATACTGATGTATGGGTACCTATGGTAGGGGAATCACTATTGGTAAAGCCAGAGCCTGCAAATGCCAAAGATAAGAAAGCAGTGGCTATTTTGAAGGAGACTACTATTGTAGGTCATGTACCACAAAACCTGGCTCCACGGCTTTTCCAGTTTTTGAGAAGAGACGTCAACAAAGCATTTGCCGTGATACGAGGGGACAAAGTGAACAGAGGCGCTGGTTACGGTCTGGAAGTGCCGTGCATCTACCGCCTATACGGCCCTCCAGCCTATATCAATAAAATGAGGGAGCTGGTAAATGATCTGATTGCTGCTGGACATTTGTAATTCTGACTTGCTCTATATTCGAGTTTAAAATGACTAAATTGTTGTGCAAGCTATGCATGGGTGTGGCTAACTGGCCGTTGTGGGAGATAATTTTGTATTGCAATTTCACTGTGGGGTCCGGTAATATGACCGTTGTTCGGAGTTGGGAGTCAACCGTTTCTCAGAGTTTAAAATCTATTACAGACATGCGGATGGAGCTCCGTTCCCAGCGGAATGACCGTCGTTGAGAGTCTGACCGCTTTTCGGAGTCCCGTTGTAGAGAGGTTCGACTGTATTAGTCTGAACAAATTAGAGGTCTAGCTTTACTAAGAAATATGCAAGCCTGTGAAGCAAGTCATTCAATTCAATAATAGTTAGCTATGACTTTTAATTGTATGCAATCAACTATCCATTCCAATTTTTTAGAATGGCTTCACTTCGCATATCTTGAATTTCCGATATAGATTCGAATATGCAAGGGTCTACTCTATTTGACAATAAATATAGAGGTTCAAAGTACGCTTTAATTACTCTATATTGACATCCATTAGAAACTAACTCCTGAACTAGACATCCAGGATTAATTAGAATCTAGACTCTTTAGGTTAGGATTTTTTGAGTTGATTTTAATGCCTCTATTTCTCTAACAAATGTATGCAACTCTATATTGAACACTTCTCAATTCAGGCTTTTTTCCCCAAGCTTATGCACTGCCCCCTTTTGCTTGCACCCACCCCTCAGTGGGCTTCTGCACAACTAATTGGAACTAGAAATAACTTGCTTGCACTTCGTGATCGGTAATGGTCATTAAATTAGCAAAGTCACATGGTACATGTAATTAATAAAATGAGTAGCTAACTGTGCAAGGTATAGAGGCGTGCCCGGCATAGAGACATTCCATAATAGAGGCATCCAAATAAGACGGGATAGAGTGTATCTCATCTTTATACTATAATATCAATTATTGCACAAAAAAAACAAAAAAAAAAAACAACTAAATTGTATCTACGATTACCATCTAAGAGTATAATAAAAAATTCCTTATGGCATTGCAGTGACATTATTTCCAGGAAAAAAAAAACTTAAAAAAATAAAGGTTAGAATATTCTGACAATTCATGCTCAACTATTAAGTCTGACGTTCAAGCTCCACTGCCTGTTGCAAGTCAACACTCATCATTACGTCCAATGCAGTATGAGCTAAAGCTTCTGCCAGCAGAGTCTTCTTGTGGAACTCCTCCAGGTTGGTAATACCAATAAACTCAGATGAATGATTTACTGGACCATCGCCTATTTTGTAGTAAACATAGAGGGTGGGCACTATTTTTGATACTCTGATCATGTCAGTAGAGCCGTAGATGGACATCTTGTCCTCACAGCTTGCTCCTAGATTCTTATAATTGGATAGTATGCTTTAGAAAGTGCAGCACTGTGCTTTATATTTTCATGAGTGAAGTTCATCTGGGAGATAGTCATACTGCATCCTGTCACCATACTCGCAGATTCAAAGCAATCTCTCACCTTCCTTTCAAGAATTTCTAGTTCCGAGACGCTTGGAGCCTTGATGTATGTAGACATGATAGTCTGTCTAGGAATGATGCTGGGTGTCACGCCTCCTTTGCTAATGACCATCTGGACTCTCCAAGAAGGCTTCATCTGCTGCCTGAGAACAGAGACTGAACTATAAGCCATCACTGCCGCATCCAATGCACCCTGACCATCCACGAAGTGAGCTCTGTCTTCTTCTTTGTACTTACAAACGACATTCAGCTCCTTCACGGCATCAAAGAGTGGTCTCACAGTGTCGACTGGCGAAGGATGTGCGATCATTACCATGTCAAGGTCATCGAATGCTCCTTTCCTCATCAGCAATATTTTCCCTCCACCACCTTCCTTCCCTGGAGTTCCCAAAACCACCACTGTTCGTCACAAGTCAGTCGATTCCAAAACAGCCTTCAATCCAACACCTGCTGCCACGCCCAACTCGGCAATCAGGTTGTGACCACACCCATGGCCTATGTCTGCAAGAGCATCAAATTCACACAGAATGCCAATCTTTGGCTCTCCTTCTCCAAACTGGGCTCTAAAAGCAGTTTCAAGGCCAGTATAGCTTCTCTCCACTGAAAATCCCTTTTCACTTAAATAGGATGTGAGAATAGCATGGGCCTTGTGTTCCTTCATCACCAATACACATTAGCTCTTCACCACGGGCCTGGATTGCCACTGAAGCTGCATGTTTACTTTCCTGCATAGCTAATGTCCCTTTACCAATGCATCTCAGTGCAATGATACTTTACCAAATAATCAAAGTAATTATTCCATTCATACTTTGTATGTAGTGGGTTTATAGCAAAACAGAACTATCTTCATAGGAAGCACTTGAAAAAAAAAACTATCGAAACCTGATTACTTAGTGTAATTTAAAATACCTTACTAAGATGTATTTTTTAATTAAGTTATCAAATTACACATTAGAAAAGTAAAAATGTATAAAAAATAAGGCAAACACACCAACAAGCATATTTCCTTAATATGAAAACTGAAGTAGCTACAGCTACTAGGTACACTAGTCATTGCAAGACACTGACTTTAACCTCCACCCGTGATAGTTGATCAAAATTGATTACTTTCTTATTAACTTTTTATCACTGGGCTACAGTCAATATCTAATACATCTGAACGTATTTATATTAGTTAGTGATATTATTTAATTGATTATGATGGATATATACATAGGGACGCATACCTGTAACAGCCGCCTCATCACATCAAGGACTGTAGTCTTTCGAATGCTAGCAACCTGTAAACATCAGTTAGCACAATGACTATATGAAAACTAAAACAACTGCTGTAATACATTAAACCAAAAGTGATAATTATACCTAGTACATTGGTGTCTATTTATGCAAACATACATAATAAAAATACATGCTAAAAGACAAATACACACACACACACACACACACACACATTTAGAAATGATTGTTCTGGAGTAAAACTGCATATAGCGACACTTGGTTAATATTGCAAATATAGATTAAATACAACTACACACAAATGCAATTTTTTATAGTTTCTATTTAACTTGGACAATCCACATAATCGAAAAGGCTAAAAGGGATCTGCCCTTGGAAACAACTAACTGTTGACCAATTTATATATGTTTGGACGTATGTATGTCATTTTGTACTTTGACCCTCCGTATTTTTGTGTTCGCTCGATGTTCGACCCCGTCCCAAACTTCACTAAACAGAATCCTCTGGTTTAGCGACCATTACCCGTATCACCTTAGAAATTGAATTGTTTACGGTTTTGAATTGTTTTGCGGGTGCAGTTAAAACTCAAAAACTTATGGGAGCTCCATTTCTATTCGAGTTAGTGGCGGTGGTAAGTTTGTCACAGTTATAAGCACTACTCAACAGCATTTACTTGACAATTCTGACTCATTGTCCACTAGACGAACCACGAAGGTAAGTCTTGCGTAGGTATGTTCAGTTGTGTGAAAGTATTGTGTGTTACAACTACTATTAAGAATATCACAAAGAAATTTTTAAATAACGTGACTTGATTTTGTTACTTCTTTTTCAATTCAAACAGTTGAGGGGAGTGGTTACTATGGCATTGAAACCCCTTTACCGTATATGCGTAATTTAACAACTCGACTATATTTTAGTAGTTTGAATAACAATAGTGTAGTTTAAGGCTCGCTCGCCATTTGTGCTCAAGCACACCACTAGTATTATATAATTATTATAATAGTTGTTTTTTTTATATAATTAAATATTGATATTGGTGATTTCATTTTTTTTTTAGATATAATGTAAGCTTTCTGGAGCTTTTTCTTTAATACTTGTAACACTACTATCTTAATGTAGCAGCATTACAATCTTAATGTAGCAGCATTACTATCTTAATGTAGCAGCATTACTATCTTAATGTAGCAGCATTACAATCTTAATGTAGCAGCATTACTATCTTAATGTAGCACTACTATCGTAATATAGCAGCATTACTATCTTAATGTAACACTACTATCTTAATGTAGCAGCATTACTATCTTAATGTAGCACTACTATCGTAATATAGCAGCATTACTATCTTAATGTAACACTACTATCTTAATGTAGCAGCATTACTATCTTAATGTAGCAGCATTACTATCTTAATGTAACACTACTATCTTAATGTAGCAGCATTACTATCTTAATGTAACACTACTATCTTAATGTAGCAGCATTACTATCTTAATGTAGCACTACTATCGTAATATAGCAGCATTACTATCTTAATGTAACACTACTATCTTAATGTAGCAGCATTACTATCTTAATGTAGCAGCATTACTATCTTAATGTAACACTACTATCGTAATATAGCAGCATTACTATCTTAATGTAACACTACTATCTTAATGTAGCAGCATTACTATCTTAATGTAGCAGCATTACTATCTTAATGTAACACTACTATCTTAATGTAGCAGCATTACTATCTTAATGTAACACTACTATCTTAATGTAGCAGCATTACTATCTTAATGTAGCACTACTATCTTAATGTAGCAGCATTACTTTAATGTAGCACTACTATTTTAATGTAACACTAAAACCTTAATAATTTTTGCTAAAGACGTTAAGAATTCATAATTACAAACGACTAACGTAACAATTATCAAGGTCCACATGGCTTAATGACTGACTAAAAATATTATATTCACATAATATAATATACTAATGGCTCATACAATCTGTGCATTGTCAAAGTTTGTAGAGTTATTTCTTATACGAGTCTATTTCTTCCCCATCTGTCTAGGTCTTGACGATAGATACTTGTTGAAATAGTCCACAGCAAACATTTGATCGTTCCTTAAAGTTTCATCTCTTTTCCTGAGCTTGTAGCATTTCACAGAGATAAATTGCAAGCACATGAGCACAGTGGTTAAGCCAAGTAACGCAGTGTACCACCAAAGCCGACATTTTCCACTAAACATCTTTATTAGCGACCCAAACACTTGAATAAGTCCAGTCGACACGCTCACTGCAATGAAACCAACGCAGTAAAATGTCCCAGCCAGAAGTCCCTTCATGGAATATGGAGACTGGGCACACAGCAACTCCAAATAACTACACAATAGAATGTATACTGCAGTTCCGAGAATAGGCTGTATAAAAATCAACCATTTGTAGTTTACAATGGTGTTTACAACTCCGTCTTCAAACAAGTAGCAGGTTGAGTTCACATAATGTGAATTGAGGGACACATTGACAATTTCGAATGTTAACATACACACTTCGTAGATTACGAGCAGTAGTGTCCCAAATAATAACTTGTGTTTGATCTTCAATCTTGTGATGTGATGACATTGCATTAGCAATGGGTATAGAAGTAGTTCTAAGAGAGGTATTAAAAACGCCATTATAATAAAAGTAGAGTATTTAAAGAAGTTTAACTGTAAGCAATACAATAGATAATCCGGTAAACCAAAATCATTGCAAATTATATCATCTTTAATTCTGCGAAATTCGCCAAAATCGCGAAATGACGAGTATAAGATGTATACAACACCGAAGTACGGAGTTGAAACTGCTATTATGGCTAAGAGTCGAAAGAATGTCTTGACATCTTCAACCTGTTCTGTAGTAAAAGGTCCACCATACTTTGCCTTTCCTAAGTCTATTCTTGAGTAGGGCTTGTCTTCCCAATAAGTGAAAGCACTTCTTAGACGAGGATATTTGTTCTTGGCAGCAAACTTCAGAACTTGATACACAAGTTTAAAAGTGTTCTGAGTTGGAGGCTCTTTCACCAAATTCTCATTAAATAGAAAGTCGGTAATTAGAGCTATAGATCCAAGAAAAGGAAGGAAAAAGTAAGTAATTGATTTATCATATTCTTTACAGGAGCAATTTTGAAATAAGGGAACAAAAGATGAGAATACACAGAAAATCCACACATACCAACTGATGTAAGAGGTAATGTCTGAAGAGGATGCATCAGTGAGCTGGTCAACTCCAAACTGAAATATGTTAGTCCATACACCTGCCATTCCAAACAAAGTTAAGATCGAAACCACTAGTTCAAGGTATTCTACAGTTTGAGATTTCCACAAATATTGCTGAAAAATCAGCAATATATTGAAGATCATAACAAAAGCCCACACAATCCATAAGCTATAGCGAATGAAGACATATCTTTTGATACATACGTCCGAAAGACAACCAGCCACAGGAAACCACAGCATAGCCAAAACTACATACGGAATATATTCTAAATTTGGATTAGCCAGAATGGCAAAAGGGAATGCAGTCCAAACTAAGACTAGTAAAGCTTCTTTGCTGCGAAAGAACCGTAACTTCAGAGCCAATCGGTTCATCCTTAACTGCTTCTGGCAACAATCCCAAAGACAATCTGAGAAATCTGTAGTAATCTTTCAATATAGCGACAAAAATATGTCAGAAATGGCTACAATAACTTCCTATAAGTGTTTTTGATGTTTCAGTATAGATAATGAAAACGTCACCATATGCAGTGAGGGTTGTGTATAATACATAGCAAGGCTGCTGATTGGTAATGCTTTGGGAAATAAAGATCCAAGCACCATCACATCTCCAATACTTGTCATCTGCATACTTCCTTATTTCCTTTCTTGCAGGTAAAAGGTACCTCTATTATTTTTGAGAAACTCCTGCTCAGTGGCCTAACTGTGCTGGAATTGTAGGGCACATGTATTATCAGCCATGGGAAATTTATTTCGACCCCTACTGTAACTATTATATACAGAAGTGGAAATGAGAGAAAGAAATGAACAGGAAAACATTCACGAAGGCACAGCCAGTTCATGAACGACCAAAACAAAAATGTGAAGTATGGCAATTTGATATTTTTAAAATGGATTGTGAGTTGTAAACTACATTTTAAAAACCGATCAGCGCAGTTCAAAAACTGCACCAGCATGGGAAGCTGGGAATAAAAACAATCAGCAACTACTGCTCTACACCTAAAGGTGGTAGCAGCTGGGTCAAAAAATGAAATGCTGGTGCTGTAAAATTCTACCTTAAAAAACTCAGTTACATACTGAGAACTCGCAGAATAATGCACACAGTTTCATAGGAGTAAGAACATTATTAGATTTCACAATTTCTTTCTCAGCCTTCTTTTACTCATTTTACTCAGTCTTCATAAGGGTTGCTTTCTCCCCCAAGCAGTTAAGTTGTGTGAGTCGTCCCGGTGGCAACCAAATATTTTTTAATTCTGTATTGTTCAAAAAAGCCTGTGAAAGAGAAAGAGAGAATACATCTAATTATTAGATTTGTAGATAGTGACTTTTCAGCGAAGTGGCTTTAGCATTCCGCTATGAAATCTTCATTTAAATGGCTTGCTGCGTACTTCCCAATAAGTGTTGATCTATGGTAACTGAAAATATACCACCAGTGGTGTCAGCTCTCAGCACTTAGTGTGCACTACACTCATAAGTCATAACTAATAAAATATTTTATCAATTATTCGGAAATAATTGTGTTTACTTGTTAAAATAACTTCAACATTTGATTGGGTGGCGGTATTATGAGCTATTGGATTGATACAGCTTGTATGTTATCGTGTGTGTGTTGTGTCTTGTGTGCCTTTATTAGCTTTTTCTAGAGATTGAATTACATAACAATAGTGAAGACACTCTGCTTTCACTTTCCCTTTATCACTTTAAAACATAAACATTGAAACTGCGGTCCCAAACATCGCAATAATAAACAGGATTATAGGCCATGTGTGTGGGTGTGAAGTTGTATAATGGATACGTATTCAAGCCTGACACCATAATGGGCTGTGTTGGAATATATTACCTACAGATCCATTTCAGTAAATGGTGTCGGCCGTTTAGTCAAAACAGTATGGAATGCAACGGTAAAAAACTACCATTTTATGAGCGTACTACTGAACGGAATACAAAACTTTGTGACACCTCCTGTAGCTCTTTAATAAAAAAAAATTGATAATCGTGTACTGTGAACCTATTCAAGAGTTGCAACTAACAGTAAGGTTTAGGGTAAAAGTGTGTAGTGGGAGAGGGAGGAGTATCAGTGAAGTAGGGGCTTCCTTCAAGCCATCCACCCCTTCTTTCTCTTTTTAATATTACGTCTTTCTCCCTCCGTCTCCCTCCACGTCCTCCGTCTCCCTCCACGTCCTCCGTCTCCCTCCACATCCTCCGTCTCCCTCCACGTCCTCCGTCTCCCTCCACGTCCTCCGTCTCCCTCCACGTCCTCCGTCTCCCTCCACGTCCTCCGTCTCCCTCCACGTCCTCCGTCTCCCTCCACATCCTCCGTCTCCCTCCACATCCTCCGTCTCCCTCCACACACCCCGTCTCCCTCCACACCCCAAATCTCCCACCAGCTGTTACACTTATTGGTGTTTTAGAAACACACTTCACAGAATAGACATACAGTACCCTATTATATTGGTCACCTGAGTGTCAGTTGTTAGTGGAGTGTACCCTGTCATTAAATAGTGAAGGCGTGGTGTGGGGATGAGTGAGGCAATGAGACCAATCAGATCGTTATTCATGTATCCCGGGTACCGGAGTGTAGTGGTGCTAGCGGCCATGATGGTAGACACCTACAGAAACACATAAATACACCAGTCTATCATTCAGGGTTTCATAAACGTAGTAAAAATTATAATAATAGCAAGCCAATATTGTTAATTAAAACTTAACCTGACCCTTCGACTTCTTCCCAAAGACCTCTTCAGGGGAAATGTTGGGTTAAGTTTTAATTAACAATATTGGCTGTTAGAGTGAGAAAAATTTGCTATTGTTACTAAACTATTTCATCTTGCTAGAACTTCCTTTCATTTTTTTTCTTATCTGTATGTACATACCGTCTGTATATATATTATATATATATATATATATATATGTACCAATTGATTGACTTGTGACAGAGTAGGTTTCTGTATCCGGAGTCTCTCAGCAGCTATCCTGTTTAATGCTGTGTTGTCCAATACCACCTGTAATATAGAAATATACAGCATTCATTATAAAAACAATACAAAATCCCCTAACCACGCCCCCTAAACCCACCCCCTGACCCTACCCCCTCACCCACCCATAGCTGTCAACTGGTACACAGTGAGTGGTGCTAGACCTCCCCACCACTGCAACTGCCACACATGTGTTGTCTTACCACGCAGTCTGTGTGTAGAGTGAGCCTCTTCAAGGTGAGGATGGAGTTGTAAGGCTGCACCACTACATCACTGATCTCATTCTAACAGACATCATGAAAGGAATAATACTACTTTTTAAAAAGCATGCAATAATTAATTATAAATCAAGTATATTAATTTTCGTGGTTTCGCAATTCAGTACTTGTGAAACAATGTAATTCTTTTTTTTGATAGAATTTTTCTGGCTTTAGATGCCAGTAATCCTGTCTTTGAAAAGTAACAACCTTTATGGTTAGAAACTTACAAGGTTAGGAAAGACGGAGTAAGTCTGAATCAACTTCTTAGGGTACCTACAGACAGAAAACCAAACTCAAAGTTCAGAACTTTAGTGAATGAATGACCACATAAGTGCTGCTCCTGCCTAGATGACACTCACAAAAACATAGCAGCAATAATAATATGCCATTACACAAATGTACGTATATTACCACTGAAAAAAAATAATAATAATAATTGAAAATTTACGTCCAATGCGAAATGCGTACATATTTAAAAAGTTCCTTGTGATTATCAGGGCTTTAAACATTTGAACAAATGGGGACTAAAAATTATATTCTCCCTGCCAATATTTTCTTTGATTCATTGCCTTCAACCTGAATTACTCAAGTGTTCCTTCTGAAGTACCATTTGACACAGATTCCGATTGAATCGATATTTACAATATTTAGAAACTGGTAGTGATGGAATACGCGTGCCTCTCGTTAACCTGTCATTCAGCTTCTCCAGCAGGTATGAACCCATGCCTGAACCAGTGCCTCCAGCTATGGAGTGACACAGCACAAACCCCTCCAGACTGTCACTATTGTCAGCCTCTCTGTCAAGAATGTCAAATATGTCCTCCGTTAGCCGTTCAGCCTACAAAGAAAAGAAAAGAGAGAGAGAGGGGGGGGGGGGGCAGGAGGAGAGAAATAAGAGAAAGAATGGAACAAATAAATTGATTGAAAAATAAAACATGGGGAGAGGTAACAAACTGTATTTTAGCCACAACACTTATATAGAATTCTTATAAACTCAAGCAACACAAAAAGTCTATGGCATTTGGTAAAGGGAAGCATACACAGCAAAAACTCTCTGGAGGGGCCATGTAGTAAATACAGTTTTTCAGCCTGAAACAAAGACAAAGAAAAGTGAGGAAAAAAAAGGAAGGGGGAGGGGGGGGGGGGGGAAATGAAAGAAATAATGAAATGAAAATTGTGAAAATGGACTGAAAATAAATAAAACATGGGGAGGTATGTTGTATAACTAATAGAATATTAATCACAGACAATATGATTGCATATATAGTTGCCAGCGGCATTCAGTAGGGCAGGACGCATACACAGAAAATGAATCTAGGAGGGAAAATAACTTCTAAAACTTTCTGGAAGGGGCAAGGTATTGCAGTTATATACAAATGACTCTTGTATTGCTTAACCCTTTAACTGGTGAAGCCGAGAATTCTCGGCGCGGTGAAGTACTCCTACAAACAAAATCATAAAAAATCGATCGTTCACTTCTTACCGGAAGTAAACATACGAAAACGCGCCCCAAAGATTGCTCTTTCAAATGAGCTACAGTGTGACATAATTAGGTGCGCGTTACTAAGATTTTTTTAAAGAAAAACTTGAACTGGGCCATGGCTGAGCGGTTTACCGCGGATCAAGTACTAGGCTTTTTTAACGACGATTTTGACGTTTCTGGAGGCGAAGACAGTGACTTTGAGGGGGATGGAGTATATTCTTACCTTTCAGATGCCGCTGCTGCAATTTCTATAGAAGATCTGAATTCTAGCGTTGGCCCAGACGGTATAGCTTAAGGTGATGAAGAGCCATTTAGCTCTGATAGTGAATGGCTACCTAGTTTGCAACATCAAGACACCACTACAGGTAAGAGTATATATAACTTTGAGTACGAAAAGGATAAATGTTTGTAGTTTGATAAAATATATTTCACTCAACTTCATGATGGAAAACATTTTTGTAAGGAATTTTTAAAAGTTTTTAGTCAATTCTTTAAAAAAAAGTCACCAGTGAAAGGGTTAAACATACAAAACTAAGCTATGTAATTTTATGCTGGGAAGGTAAAAAAAAACTTAAGTGGGAGGGTGGGGAGGTGGGGGGAGGAGGACTTTTTAAGTAGGGCAAAAAGTCCCCTTTTGTTCCCTTAATTGCAACCCTGAAGTACTTATCTTTCACCACCCACTCACAATCTTCCCACAAACTTCCCAGTGACTCAAATGATGCCCACCCCAGCCCCCTATGTACACACATACCTGTGCATATCCACTAGCCCAATTGTTGCCTGCCCCGCCCCCATGCTCAGACATGTATATATTCTCCTGATTGTAGAGCTTGGCATAGGGAGAGTTCAAGATGCCATGGATGACCCTGGGTTCAAGGTCCAGCAGAACTGCCCTGGGGATGTAATGCTCATCATCAGCCTGCAGGCAGAAACATACAATGCATGATATAATTCAACAGCAGATACGTACGCAATGCATTTGGTAATAAGTATACAGCAATAGCACCTCTTCAAATGGTTTACCTTCCACTATCATTCCTTAATAATAATCACTAATTACAAGAAACAACAATTATCATGGATACAATTAAATAACAAGCTTTAGCAGCAATTAGCTCAACAATTAGTAAAGAATGAAAGGAGAAGAAAGAAAAAAAAGAGCTGTGAGGTATACGTGAGTGCATGTGTTTATTGAATTTAGGAACTGGTTGGGAACACTATGGTAAGGATTGATACTTGAGAGTTATCTCCACTGACTATGAGATGAAAAGTTTAAAAAGTGTGTGTGTGTGTGTGTGTGTGGGGGGGGGGGGGGGGGGGGGGGGGGGAAGAAAGGGAGGGAGTAAGGGAAGAAGTCATGTGTACACACGTACAAGTTGTGTTTATACTTCATCACTAGTCTAGCACATCAAAATTAAACCGTTTCTGACATCTATGCATGTGGATGTGAATAGCATGAAACAAATACAAAATGGATCCCATTGCAATTGCAAATATGTGACCATGCACAGGATACTGGGCTAAACGTGGATCCCGCCAAACAGTTGTTTTTTTTTATAGCACTTATACATTCGTCAAGCATCCCTCATAATTGAGCTCTCCTAGTTTTATAGCGGTAGTTTCAACTGTTGCCGACATACAAGACCTAACTGTTTCAATCTACAGAGTTCTTTCATACGTGTTTGTCTGACATTTATGTGCACCGCGTGAGCCTGATTTTCCTGTGCAAGGTCACAAAAATGAAGTTATTTTTCCACTCACTTCGCAATAGCATACATACTGTACATACATACATACATACATAAACACATACATACACACATAAACACATACATACACACATAAACACATACATACACACATAAACACATACATACATACACACACACATACATACACACATAAACACATACATACATACATACATACACACATAAACACATACATACATACACACACACATACATACACACATAAACACATACATACATACATACATACACACATAGATACATGTACATACACACATAAACACATACATACACACATTCATTCATACATACATACACGCATACAACATGTACATGTGCTTTGTAGAAAAGTATTCAAAGCTGCAACTCTGAGCTTCACATTTGTAAGAAAGGGGAAAGAGAATGAATTTCTCCAAGTGGTATTTACTTCTGTCACTAACAATAAATACGACTTCAGTTTCGATAGCAACACAGTTGTGGACTCCTTTGTACATCTTCATCGTTCTTCTCACACTCAGGCGTTGCTCTGAGCGATATGTTGATCTTCATCCCACATTGTGCAACAACAACGTTAACAGCAAAATTGTCAGCTCTCATCTCTTCTGCTTGTGTTGTGCGAAGCTTTGAATGTATACAGTGCCGTGAAAAAAAAACTAATTAAGAAATAATGATAACTCTTGGAAACTCGGGAACAACGGTATTCACAAACAAGTTTGCTTTGCTTTGTCTCTGTTTATACTACAGGATGGCTTACAGATATTGAAGCTGCTGGAGTTGCTATAGACCAACAGTTGCATACCATCACCGATAATTATCCATGCATGAAAACCCACTAACATACAATACATTTAATCCTCTCTTATCCAACCATCTTGAGACCTGGTGGTGCTCATATCTCAGAATAGTCTTAATCAGGGAAATTCTATTACTCTATTCATTGTCTCAAGTTAAACACTGAAACAAACTTTTTCAAGAGGTTTTAGGTGTTTTTTGTTTTATTTTGTTGTCGCTTTTCCAAGCTAGTACCATCCTCTGTCGCTTGCACCTCCCCTAGGCTTCTCCATAAACTTTGAACTACCCACGTGTACTTCCAATGTCCATCAAATAGGCAAAGACCCCAGTCCCCCCCCCCCCCCCCCCCCCCCCCAAGAAATCTGAATTTTTAATTATAATTATAAAATGGTTACTCGCAAAATTCTTTTTTATTATTAATAAATGTAAATCAAAGCACAATTCTTCTATTTTTTTTTTGTTTGAAAATCTCTAGAACTTCATCAAAGTTTACAGCCGAAAGTTCAGGACCCTCAATGGCAATTCTCGTGAGCCGACCGAGGTTTTAGTCAGTGATACTGGGTCTTGATGAGCTTCATATGTAGCTGAAAGACATTCTGCTGAAGCTGTTCTAACTGGAAGGACGATGATTGTGTTCAAAAGTTTAAATGTTTCTGAAAAAATCCCTGTATACCTCTGAAGTGCAACAGTGGACAATAAAGTAGCGCATATTAGCATTATCCCCACCCCCCCCCCCCTCCCGCTCAAACTTAAGACCCGCACCCTCCCTCTCTGTGGCCTATGTAGCCAATGTTTATAATAGGCAGGGAATGAAGAGTCCCCCCCCCCCCCCCCCCCCCCCAGAAAAAAATCCTGTATGAAGCCCTGATATGTACATATATATATGACATAGAATTAAGCAAACTCAAGTTTCGCAAGAAATCTCTGTTGACTTCCTGCTTGAAGTGTGGACTGCATCATGTGTGTACGTCTTATGTCTAATATACTGAATTACATCCCCACCTTATGTGTGTCACGTGTTGAGTATTATATATCACCCGTGATTGTGTTGATCCTTACCTATGTGTATGTATGTGTGAGTGAACTTCCAAGTTCATCAAAGCCAAGTTTTGCAATGACAATATTTTAGTGATATTCAGCTACAACAATTTTATTAACGCTACCTCCGACCCGAAAAGCTGGACACAGACCCGAGCTCCGGCACGGCGGCAAAGGAGTGGCAACACTAGTTTCGTACGTTCGAGAATTTTGTCGCCGTCTTACCTTCTGAGGGGTTGGACAAGCTCAAGGTCCTAACTACATAAGTCCCCATATTTTCGAGTATCTGAAACAATGTGAAACTTACGAGAATGTGATAGAGATGCTTAAGGCTCTCTATATAAAGCCTACCAATGAGGTGTTTGCTTGGCTTTTGCTTGCGACCTGTCGGCAACAGAGAAGAGGCCATTCGTGATGCCTTTATAACAGGCCTTCTCTCTAATGCTATCAGACAGCGACTCCTTAAGAATAAGACTTTAGATCTTGGTTCCATGTTCTCCCAAGCTAGGGCCTTGGATTCAGCTCAAAAGAGTCCTATCTGTTAGTTAGTGTCCCTTTACCTGCTGCTGCTTCTATAGCTGCCCCTCCTACAGTGGAGACTAAAGTTGCATCTGAAGAAGGACCGGCATCTTTACCTGTTGCAGCGATGACTGGACCCAAGTGTTTCTTCAGTGGATACAATAAAAACCCTCGCCAGAGATGTCCAGCCAAAAATGCAGTGTGCCGGAATTGCTCCAAGAAGGGGCATTTTGCTAGAGCTTGTAGGTCAGCTCAAGCCTCTTCAATTCTAAAGCCCAATATCGAGTCTACAGTACCATCGAGATGAGAGGTCTTACCTATCCCTGAGGATGCAAAGAGTCTGTGTCAAGTCCTGGGATTTTTCTCTCACTATTCACAACGGATAAATTGTTATTCTGAAAAGATACGACCTCTTACTCAAACGTCAACCTTCCCCATGTGTGATGAGGCTAAGTCCACTATCATGAACTTAAAACGGGGCATAGAGCAGGCTGTTGTTCATGCCATTGATGAAGACTCCCCTTTTGAAGTTGAGACAGATGCCTCTGATTTCGCCATTGCAGCTACCCTTAGTCAAAAGGGGCGCCAGGTGGCTTTCTTCTCGCGCACTTTGCAAGGTCCTGAGGTGAATCATGCCTCAGTTGAAATCCAAGGACTCGACACAGACTCTTTGCATCCTCAGGGATAGGTAATTCTATGAGAGGGCGTAGCCTGTCCGGATCAGGTCTTCCTCAATGATGTAACCCAGGATAGCCAGTCTTCTAGTAGGAAACTACTGTGTCTATACGTTACTTACCCCCGGTGTGTAAAGTTGCCGGGCCGCGGTCTCAGTCAGCACCTACTGATAGCCGTGACAGCAATAGGCCTGCTGATCGGTTGGGCCCACAACCTGACATATCACAGCCTGCTGATCGGTTGGGCCCACAACCTGACATATCACAGCCTGCTGATCGGTTGGGCCCACAACCTGACATATCACAGCCTGCTGATCGGTTGGGCCCACAACTTGACATATCACAGCCTGCTGATCGGTTGGGCCCACAACTTGACATATCACAGCCTGCTGATCGGTTGGGCCCACAACTTGACATATCACAGCCTGCTGATCGGTTGGGCCCACAACCTGACATATCACAGCCTGCTGATCGGTTGGGCCCACAACCTGACATATCACAGCCTGCTGATCGGTTGGGCCTACAACTTGACATATCACAGCCTGCTGATCGGTTGGGCCCACAACCCGACATATCACAGCCTCCTACTCTCTCCCCAGCAGAGCCGTCCAATCTTTCTGGTGGTCATACTACCTGCTCTTCACTACCCCCTCCTCTCCTACCAAGTCAGCTGACCTCCCTGGTCCCCCAACTGATCCCTCAGCTAACCTACTGATCCCTCAGCTAACCCCCTGAATACACCTCAATTTGTGCGTCATTCACGGCAGGTCTAGAGAAGCGTACCGAGGTTACCGGCGGTGAAAGGGGTGAGGGATTCAAGGAGGCAACAGCCTGCGCGGCAAAGGTAAAAGGCCCACGCAGGCAGAGCAAGAGGACCACGCAGGTAGGGCGTGGCAATACAGGGGTCACGTGAGAAAAGGTGCCAAATTACATGCGCGGGGGAAAAAAGGCAGGCTCAGTAGCTCTGCGCAGGGACAAGGGTATTAAAGAAGAGACCGCAGACAGTGTGTGTTATTAGTGACTTGAGTGACCGAAAAGATGGAATCACCCAGTACTAGCATTCTGGGTAAAGACATAGCTGGCGCCAGACAGACACACCAAAGAGAGCGCTCCCACCCAACTCTACCCAATTGAAAAAAAGGGGGGGGGGGGGGGGTGCCAGAGTAATCTGGAGGGGTATGGTAACTTCGTGACAGGGTGCAGTCGGTAGTCAGGTTGGGCATCGAAAAAAGCATTTACCGGAATTGGAAACGCCCAGTAGCCAATACAAAACGGGCGCTCGCTGTAACAATACATGCGTATCTAATTTTTTTCAGCTTTCTCAATTTTTTTCTGCTGAGTTCAAAATGATAGCTAGTGACACAGAGACTGTAATATTTGCAGTACACACCATTAGGACCTGAATCAGAAAGTTGCAGTCAGTAATAAGTCTTTTACTAATCTCCTAGAAATATATCCAATAGAAAGCTCATGAAATTGTTTAATAGACTTTACAGGAAAGTAATTGTGCACTATTCATAAATGATCACAAATTTAATTGAGTAATTAATGTTGAGGTTGCTCAGTTGCATTATTACAGTACACATGAACAAATGTAAATGGATCTCTTACGCTGATTAAAGCTTTATTAATGTAAACTTTCTAGGCATATCCCTATACCATAAAAGGGATCAAAATCATAATGCTTATTGCATTTACTAGTACACTAGTGATGTGCTTGAGCACAAATGGCGAGCGAGCCTAAAGACTATACTATTTTTATATGAATAATTTTGACTTCCAACACTGAAGCTACTGAAAATAAGGTCCAGTTTTAAATTAGGCATACACTGTAAAGGGATTTCAGTACCATAGTAACAACTCGCTGCAACTGTTTGAATTGAAGGAAAACAACAACAACAAAACAATACACGCTATTTAAACGTTTTCTTTGTGATATTCTTTAGCTAAATAGTGGCTGTAAAGCACAATGCTTTGACACAACTGGACACACCTATACAAGACTTACCTTCGGGGTTAGTCTAGTGGACAATGCATTTTCAAGTAAATACTGTTGCGTACGGCTTATAACCATGCCAAAGAGCGCATTGACTTACCACCGTTACTAACTCGAATAGAAATGGAAGTCCCGTAAGTTTTCACGTTTTAACTGCACCCGTAAAAGAATTCAAAACAGTAAACAATTCAATTTCTAGGGTGATACGGGTACTGATCGATAAACGGAGGATTCTGTTTAGTGAAGTTTGGGACGGGGTCGACCACCGAACTTACACAAAAACGCGAGGTTCAAAGTACAAAAATGCCTTACGTACGTCCAAACATATATATAAACAAATAAACATCCCCGATTTTCAATTGTGTTACCCCTGTAAGTGTCTCACTCGCTACGCTCGCTTGCCAATTACACACAAGATTCAATTGTTATTATTGTATCAGTATCAGTTGGCTATCTAGCAAAGGGACCGTAACACAAACACTACACACTTTAATTGAAGGTTTTATTTTCATTTCCATTGAAATGGTTCACAACAGTGTAGAGTTATTTATTTAGCTAGTTTGGCTTCAAACCTGCAGATTAAGTTTCTCTTCTAGCCAGCTAAAGGGATTATAACAGTGTTGGTCGAATGACTGCAAAAGGGTAGAAATTCTTTCAAGCACTATTTTTTATACATTAGAATATATCCAGTAACCTAGAAGTAGTTATTCCCTGAGTTAGCTCGCCTTATGCAACTCTGGGGGTAGTTAACCAGCTTTGAGAGCCCCAACGAATGAAAGAAATGTTACACGCCTAAGATTAGAGTTTGGTACAGTTTCTACAGGTGCACGTGACCCGTTTCCAATCCTGGTAGAATTCCTTTATCAATGGGTTGGGGCATTGCAGCTGCACAGCAAGTCAGAAGCTGCTGAGAGGCGGCTGACCGGCAGCACAACTGCTGCGGTCGCCGATTCCCAATACAGCCTAATTTCGGAGGCACGTCCGTAAAAGAAACGTACGGACGTACGACCGACTGCAAGCCTCCCGCACACACATGCTTAGAGTTAGACCTCAGAGTAGTCGATAAGTGTAACCAACATCTACTCTAATGTAGAGCTTATCCATAGAATTTACAATAGGTATAATTTACATCCAGCACACCTCAGTAGGTAACAGCGTCAATGCAAGCCACCTGACTACTATCGACCTCTCTAGACTTCTGAAGGTAAATGATGTGAACAAGTGTGGACTTCATCATGTGTGTTGTTATGTCTTATGTCTAACGTACTGAATTACTGTCGATCCCCACCTTATGTGTGTCAAGTGTTGAGTATTATATATCACCCGTGATTGTGTTGATCCTTACCTAAGTGTATGTATGTGTGAGTGAACTTCCAAGTTGATAAAGCTAAGTTTTGCAATGACAACATTTTAGTGATATTCAGCTACAACACAGCTCACACAACCTAGCTGACTTAGTCAAGCAGACCTGCCTGTGGTTAATAATTCTCATCCTAATTTACTCACACAAGCTCAAAAATTATTTATACAGTACCTAAATCATCAGCAAGCTGCGTACACTGTATCGTAATAACCAGCAACTACAATAAGGTAAAAGGTCATCAATTCTATTAACTTCTCTAGTCAGCACATGGTCACATATAGGTGGCAGTTGAGTCAGAGTATGGATACTGTTAGTTCTGTCATTTAACACTTGTAAATCGTCAGAGCTTAGTGTAAACAATGTGTTGTTTTTATCACCATGCGTACATGCAAACACAATTTATCAACAAAAAGCACGAAACGTACACATCACAAGCACAAACAATCCTTAAAACAATCTCAAATTATTACATATTAAATTAATTTTGTATTACACGTACATGTACATACTTTCCCATTATGCACTGATTCCTGCAAGAAGTGGTTCAGTATGGCTATTAGGAACACCAAATGTTTGACCTGTGGTCTGTCTGAATTGCTGCTTGAACCCATTCGGAATACTATGTTAGTAACCACTGGAACTTCACATTACTACCTCAAACTTTGCTACCCTGTCGTTCACAGAGGTTGTAGAAGTACTAATTGAACTTTTTTAGTCATGTGACTTGCACATACATGTACATACCTGATAAAAGAAAACATCTTTCCTGTCAATGCCTTCCACAACAAAGTCTTCCAGAATACCCTCTGAGGAAAAAACAACGACTTAGGATAAAAACTTTACGACACACACGCACACACACACGCTCATACACACACTCACACACACACACATACACACACTCATACACACCCACACCCACATACAATAAAATTGTCTTGCTACCGATAACAGGTCACGTGAACCTGGCAGAGCCAGGATGCCTGTGCACTAAGCAGGCACTGTGAGCCTGAGAACTCGCAGGAGAACAGGCCTTTCCTCACAGCAAGTGGTGTGGGCACCCGAAGTCCCACCTGGACCATTGCTGTTTCAAGCACGCACACACACACACACACACGCGCGCACACACACGCACACACACACACATACCATTCACAGATTTAGAATCTTACCTGGGTTAATTCCATGCTCAGCACATAACTGTTTCCAGAACTCCATCCCAACTACATGTACAAAAACACACACACACACACAATAGCCCACGCTCTAGAGCATAACACACAATTGGAAAGGAGGAAACTTGATATGTTGGATATGTCCTGCCACTAGATTATGAAACAATAGTTATAGAATTGAAATTCAACTTTAGATTTGTTTGCATGCAATGCAAGAAAAAAGCTTTTGTCGCTGTCATGTGCATTTACCTTAGCCAAAAAAAATGTCTCGAGATATTACCAAGCTTTAAATAATGAACTCCCTCCTACGTCCAGAAATTTGTGAGTAATCTTTGCCACGCCTTATTGTATTAAACAGCTAAGATGTGCCAGTAAGTATTTTGGGTGATTTCTGCTCACCGAACACATGGTAACATAGCTTCCAATGTTATGTTTACGGCAATTCAATGCCATATTGGAGGAATACTTACTGTAGCTTGTTGATAATATTTACCAGATTCACTCTATTTTGCACCGAATAGAGAATTGTGGCAATAATTTGACTTGTAGTAACCATTCTCAATTCAATATACACATCCATGCAACCATACATGCATGTTTACAATGTAAAAGAACATGTAAGACAACGACAATGTGGTACTTTACTTAAGACTTTCTTATACATGTGCTGTCAGACCCTTTACCGGATACAATGCAAGATTATGGTAAAGTCAATATGTAAGGTGTGAGTAGTCCCAGGACTCGCTAACTCTTGGAGAAATCCTATCACTGCATTTGAGAACAGTTTCTTGCACAGGCCAGAGACATTAGAAGAAAACCAGGGGAGGATATGGGGGGGGGGGGGGGGGGGGACCAAGATGGCGAACCCTCTCTCTCCAAACAAGTTAAGGATAAATACACGATTTTGTTCATAGGAAAATGCATGCAAGGTTTACGCTCATAAAAAATGTCCAAATCTATTTTAAGTTTTGACCTATGTAAATATACTTGGGGCTCTTCCTGCAATTAATACTGGATCTATCCCTGTAAGAAATGCATGCATCAACGATGCGCCATGGGCAAAGGTATGAAAGAAATTCTTTCTTTTTGTGTGCCCTGTCTCCTATTGTGCACACTTCAAAGATAATGTTTCATTCTCTTTACCATTTAAAAGTGAAATATGACTATAACAAGTTCAAGTTTGAGCTAAATGAACCTATCCTCTGTTCAGACGGAAACAAATTCTATGATAAAAAGTTATGATAGAAAGTTCGTTTAATTTGAGTAAAAGAACTACAAAGAAATTTAGGGTGACCTTGGAAGAAGTGTTGTATCTTAATGTAAACAGTTTTGTGCAAGCTTGGTGATTAAATCTAAGCTATTAGATAAGAGTTCCATGAAGTAATGCATGCACCAAGGATTGCCCTTGTGCAATGGTACGAAAACCTTTTCTTCTCATGAAACTAGTGAATTTTAACTTTTATTCCTTTAACTTCCATTCCATTTCTTGTTGTACGCCCCGGTAAACACTGTGTGCCATCCACCATGAAAATAAAACCAAACCGATCTATCTACCATTAATAAACACCAGCCCCTTTCTTCTACTATTCTTCACATTTATTGTGTTTGACCAATAGTACACGACCACCAGGATTTAATGGCATTTCCCCAGAAATTCAAGTGTTCCTAAGACACTGTATCAACCCTATCCCTTCTGGTTGGCAAGACCATCTGGTAAAGGGTCTGACAATGCGATTTAGTTTGCAAGATTATCTGGTAAAGGGTGTAACTATGCTCTTTGTGATGCATGTATCATACTTTCTAAACTATATCCATATATAATATCACACTGTTGTGTTTGGAGTACTAGTGAAACCGAAACCATATAGTATAGGACTCACAAATTATTCATTCCCATGCTCTGCATCAAATTAGAAAATTAATTATACACCAACAACCCTCATTGGGTATGACATCCTGTGTTTATTTCCGTATTTCAGACGAATGAATCGTGTAAGCTACTTAAAAAATGTAAGGTCACTCTAATCACTTAAAATAGATTTCACACAACAGAATGTGCATAAATTTTAATGGTAATTATAAAACAGTGCTCACTTTGATTCCCACATTGTCCCAGTTGTACCGTAATGATTTCCCTCGGCATCTTGGTCCGCTGGAAGGAAGGAGGGGAATAAACACCCAATTCTAGTAGTAAACTGAATACCCAATTCTAGTACGTAGTAAACTGAACACCCAAGAATCTCGCAAGCAGTAAGGGGTCTAAAGTTCAATTCCGCCGCACTTTACCCGCGTAATAGGCGTCATTCATCAGTGATTGGTCAGGTGACTAGTGATGAAGTTTATTGGGAACTAAATTCACAACCAACACTCTTGGTCTTAGCAAAAAATAGAGCCAAAGCGTGAGGTCAGAGTAGAGGCAACAACAACAAAATACTTTCTGGGTGGAGACCGAGTTGGCGAGGGTGTTAGCCCTTGTTGTACTGAGACACTGTAGCTACTCCCTGGTAAGTCTTTGGGGTACGTAACTGTAAGGAGTCTTAGCGTGGACGGTGCAGTACGGTAACATGATTTAGTGAGTGTACGTTTTCAGTCGTATGTTGCTCTTAAAAGAAATACCATAGCATGTTGGTGGTGATTAATTAAGCCAGTAATGCTTCTTTGATTGTAACCTAATATTATGATGTGGAGTTTGTCCCATCTGTTTTTGAATCGATCATTTATATATACCCTATGCATATGTACAGCTTCTGCGGTTAATAGTCAGTTACTTCCTTGTTATCTACTTGTACAACTTCCTATTGTCTTGTTTACCATTTCGATACCTATGTAGGCTTTATGTGGCATGATTATAGTCAGTGTCTGCAGTATTTAAATTAATATATAAATTTCGCAGTTCTAATGTAAAATTCCTTTAAATTTCATATCTCTACATTTGACCTTTTTGAAGAGTTCTGCCCTGCTATAGACAGGTTGACTCATTCTCTCAAGCTTCAAAGGTTGACACAGCTAATAGTGATGAAGCAAAATGGTCAATGTTGAAAATTATGTTCACATGCTTGGAGTTTGTTGTTTTTTGTTTTTTTTGTTTTTTTCAAGAATATGTTGGGCTATGTCAGTGAGGCATGTTTGGGTACCATGGAGTTACCAAATTCGTCATTCAGAAAACAAAGTTCACACTTCTTAATCTGCAGTAATTACACTCAAGCCTCTCTTATCCGGACAGTCTGGGACCAAGGGGTGTCCGTAACTAAGAAATGTCCGTAACTCAGAAATACTTAATTTATTTGGTGATAAACCGTGTATACAATTAATTATTTGATAATTGAATTAGTATATTACTTAAAATTAACAAAAACACCTGTAAATACATGAATCAATTTATTAAAAATAATGAAGTGATTTTAATTTGCTTCATAGATTTCAAGCGACGCTGAGCTGCATCGTCTCTCCAACTTTTTACCAGCATAAGATGTGCAGGTGTGTGTTGCCTTTGGACTCCAACCACTCCAAAGCAGTATCGAAAGCAGCACAAGCTTGCGATGGAGTAACTACATTTGAAAAAGCTTCATCTTCATTTTCGGACTCAGATTCTTCTTGCAACACATCTTCTATAATTTCTTCATTGTTCCATGTCCAAATATCGTTCACTGTAGATTTTGGAACACCAAACTGTCCAGACACTGCCTCACTGACTTCCCTTTCTTAACTTAGGATATTATCTCCAGCTTTCTTTCAAGAGTTAAAACGCTACGCTTGCGTTTAGTTACCGCGACCTTGCCTCCACCACCGCTGTTCGTTGAGTTCTTAGAAGAACTAGCAGCCCCACTGCCTTTCAAAGAGTTTTGAGAAGAACTAGTAGCGACGCCTCGGGTCAACGAGTGAGAAGAACTAGCGGTAGACGCACTAACTGCCTGTTGATTTCCCTGCTCCATCTCACAACGCTACGATCGAATACACTCGAAGTGCCACGCGTGAAATATTTTCCCGATTTTATTCGTTTAATTTAATAGCTTTCTGACTACACTGACGATCCGTACGCAGTCAATAATTTTAGTTTGTGTCCGGTAGACAGAGGTGTCCGTAACTTAGACGAACGGATAAGAGAGGTTCGAGTGTAGAACTCAACCGCCACCACTTTTTTTTTATTTTTCAGCCATCAGTGTCGTAGTTGCAGTACTTTACTAATTTATAGTATTGTTTGTTCTTACTATATACACTGGTGGGACTTTTGTACCAAATAGCTTTAATAAATGGTAGTGTCATGCTTTAAAATTGGAATAAAACAGGTGAAACTTACTTGACTTCAGTTGATTTTTTTTCAAGAGTGATTACAAAGACACTAACTTAGTATACTGCGTAATAATTTCTACATGTGTGTAATATAACCTCCCCAATTGCATTGATATATGAGGAAGGGTAATAGGGTAATGCATACAATGTTAGCTAGTGGACAGCATGTACATGTGTAGGGACGCTGTAGTACTAGCTGGAATTGTATATGTGTATAACTTTCATAGTTTACAATTCACATGTTCTTAGAAATCAAGTCCACACAATTTAGCAGAATGAGAGTGAATACTTTCTAATGACCAATGAATGGATTTGACTCGGCTTCTTAGAATTCCATACATGAAAGTGTTACTGATAATGGTGTGTGTGTGTGTGTGTGTGTGTGTGTGTGTGTGTGTGTGTGTGTGTGAAGCTTCAAATATGTAGCAAGTTTATTCAGTTAATTTCTAATTTGGTAAATGAAGAACCAAAGGTGCGAACCCTCAGCGCTATTAAGCACTACCTAGCTATTACAATATAATCTCCTTCCAAAAGAAAAAGCAATCTGTTAGCTATTTTAATGAGGCATCAAAATAGCTCGACCAATGAAAATGATACATATTAATGCTGTCTTCATAAGAAAAGAAGCTAACCTAGCCAGAAACACTCACTGGTATGCATTTTCAACGCAAAACTTCACTTCTTTCAACTCCGTTAACTTCCCTGAGCATTAATCAAACTATACCGATGGCTGCAAGAAATTATTTGCTCACGTGATTATGACATGACGCTAGGGGGCGTTGCCCATAAAAGCTGGTACTTATCGCGGAGCTGAAAGCTTCACGTTTTCTCAACGATTAGCCCAAAATTCAAAAAGCACAATAAAAGATCTTAAATCTTCGTCCTGAGTAAGTTCATACCTAAATCAACTGTTAATTGTCAGTATTCTCCAAAATCAGAGCGTAACAAACAGACAGGACGACTACTATAACCCTCTCACGCATGCACGCTGAGGGTTAATTAGATAAGTTTATGGAAAGAGAGTCTGATCATGAAATCACAGAATGAAGTCGTTTATTGTCCTAATCAATACTAATTTTTGTAGATTACTTTTAAGATCTATGAGGTTAACAATTAGAACGAGGAAGAGAAACTGATAACACAGACTTCTTGCTGTTATTAATATTATGGATGGTAGCTATGCTATGTTTTTTACACAACACCTGCCCATATCTGATATGATTATCACTTCTGCTTGCAAATAAGTACGTAATATATTGCACTTATTCATTGTATATACGTTAACCTTGTGTTGGTGTGATTTCTAATATTGTATTCTTGTTAGGAAACTGATACAACATACACATATTAAATATCCCAATGTTAGTTTACAATAAATACACGTCTAATTGTAGTAATGGCTGTACAAAAGTATCTTTACTATAATTATGCAGTGGTTATTTATGAGTTAATGGGTAGCCTGAGTAGTCTAATGAAGCACAGCCATATATGTGACTCATAGTTCCAATATACTCTGCTAGAAGGTCTATATACAACATCAGTCGCATGCACACACTTACATACACCTTGTACCCACAAGCCACAATTACACATACCGTAGGCTTCTGTGTTGTGGCAGTGTGTTTTACACGGTGAATGCATGTTTCTATTTGGCAATACATAGTGTACATGCATTAGCATATGCTACTAGTTTAATAATAATGTGTTACTGGAATGTGGATTGACCACTAACCAAGTGGCAGTAAATTAATGAATTAATTTTTTTTTTTTTTTTTTTTTTTAGGAGATTGTTAATTTTTGTTGGTCATACTTACCTGTAGCACCATAAATACTAAAGGATGTTTTGTAAATAAATTCAAGATAGTCCACACTGTTGGTATGCACCATTTGTTTGAAATAGGGACCAGACAATGTCCTAGCCTGGCTGTGCTATTGGAGCATATCCTAGTCTCTGTTACTTGCCATTGTTCTCTGTTCCAGTATTGTAACTGCCCATTCAACTCAATACAATTGGAACTGACTTAGTATGCATGTGTACTAACTATGGACTCACTGTACATTAGTTTATGGTATTTATGGCCACTGTAATGATATTCATTGCAGTAGGCACACAAGATAAGGATGTGGCAACCCACTCCAGGGAATTGATTTATGGCTTGATATTTCTGAGATTGGGACTTCCCTCTGGATGTGTTGTTTGACTTGAGCACCATGAAGATTGGCTTAATGTAATCTTATTTTTTTAATTCTTCAGTGGGAGGAAGAATGCTTGCCACAATACAAAAAGGCCACTTGTGCTTTAAAAAAAAAAAATTTTTTATAAATTTTTCTGTGTCGTTTAACTTGAACAATGGCTATATTGAATAGCAGGAATGTCTCAGAATATTCAGGTCATAGTATGTCGTGAATTCTGACATGCCCTATCCAAGTGTGCACTTTCTATGAATGCTTGCTCCTTTGCTGACAAAAGCAGAAGAATTTTGACTGAGAACATTGTGTTGCTGTGTGACAGTTACAACCGAGTCTGAATTGCAATATTGCCATGTGATTATAAAAATTTTCACTAATTGTTCTTTGTGATAGGGCTTACTGATGACTAAGGGGATATACTATTGCTCTATAATTTATTAGTATAGTTTGCAAAAAGGAAGTCCTTATATTCTTTCCCAGTTATTAACTGTTACAGTTTGCAAGTACATATCTTACAGAAGTATATATTTGTTGTCTCTACTGTAGATCAGCCGAAATGTTTTCATGGATGAAGGGCAATCGTAAGGACCAGGAGGCCAAGGTCTACGGTTCTGTCATTGATGGCGTAAAAGACATGTATCGTAACAAGCTCCTCCCGCTCGAAAAGAACAGCCTCTTTGGAGAGTTCCATTCCCCATACATGAACAGTGGTGACTTCGAGGCCAAGCCCATGGTGCTTCTGATTGGTCAATACTCCACTGGCAAAACCACTTTCATACGGTATCTCCTGGAACGGGATTTTCCCGGAGTCAGAATTGGACCGGAGCCAACCACAGATCGATTTATGGCCATCATGCACGGCCCTAATGAGCAGATAACCCCAGGAAATGCACTTACCGTAGATCCCAAGTTCCAATTTAAAGGCCTTCAGACGTTCGGGAATGCCTTTCTGGCACGACTGGAAGGCTCCTTCCTCCCGAGTGCAGTGCTAGAAAGTATCACGCTTGTCGACACGCCCGGTATTCTCTCCGGCGAGAAGCAGAGGCTTCACCGAGGCTATGACTTTGAAGGCGTGATCGGCTGGTTCTCTGAGCGTTCAGACATGATCATACTCCTCTTTGACGCACACAAGCTAGACATTTCCGATGAGTTCCGCCGAGTGATTGACATCATCAAGAAGAACCACAGCAAGATCCGCATTGTGCTCAACAAGTCGGACATGATTACTACCCAGCAGCTCATGCGTGTGTACGGGGCTCTCATGTGGTCGCTGGGTAAAGTTCTGGGCACGCCCGAGGTCATTAGGGTGTACATTGGGTCCTTTTGGGACCAGCCGAGACAGAACATCGAAAACCAGGCTCTCTTCGAGGTGGAGCAGGAAGACTTGTTTGCCGATATTCAACGGCTCCCTCGGACCTCTGCTGTCCGGAAGTTGGACGAGCTGATCAAGCGAGCACGGTTGGCTAAAGTGCAAGCGTTCATCTTGAATCATTTGCGCAACGAGATGCCCTCCATGTTCGGCAAGCAGTCCAAGAAGGAGTCACTGATCGAGAACCTCGACCAGGTCTTCCAAGCTCTCCACAAAGCCAAGCAGATTCCTGTGGGTGACTTTCCCTCCTGCCGAGGGATGCGTGACAAGCTGGCAGAATACGACTTCACCAAGTTCCCCAAGCTCAACCCCAAGCTGCTGGACCAGGTCGACGACATGCTGGCCCGTGATATTGCGAAAGTGTCTAAGATGTTGCCTCAGGAGGAGGAGCTGTCCAAGGACCGCAGGATTAAAGGCGGGGCATTTGGGTTCTCCGATGACGACCCGTTCTCGACCAAGCGTGATCTGAACAAGCCTCCTCCGAGGGGGGCCATGCACGATGACACGTGGCTTGTGGCACAGGACTCTGCACGTTATGACAATATCTTTGAGAGACTCAACCCCTCATCAGAAGGAAAACTTTCAGGTAAAACTTTTCCCCTAACTTAGAAGTGCGTGCGTATGTAAGTTAGTTTACAGTGCTTTAAAATCTCCAGTGAAGTACATTATGATTCTCAATTATAGGAATAATAATTTTATTATATGTCAAGTACTGTATGTATGTAATACAAATCCTTTAGTTCCATGTGTGTCATTTCTTGTTTTGTTTATTAAATTCTGTGCCTTCCTAACTGGTTGGAGCTTGGAATATTTATGTGGAGCAATAAGTTCATTAGTTCCGTTAGTGTGTGTGTGTGTGTGTATGTGTGTGTGTGTATGACTACCAAGTGTCAATTAGATGGTTTGTCTACACCAACGGAGTGACTAGTACAATAAGTATGAAGTGGTAATGGAAATGCCTTGTCTTTTCTTTCGCGCCTCATTAGATCATTCTCACTGTTTATTTCCAAGTGTGCTACTACATAGTAATTGTTTCATGCACAGACTTGAACATGAGCTGTTAATTGTTATTCTCTTCCTCTTATTGCAGTCTCCTCTCCAACCTCCCACGCCCACTTTCCTAATACATGTAATTGGCGAGCGAGCTTAGCGAGCGAGACACTTACAGGGGTAACACAATTGAAAATCGGGGATGTTTGTTTATTTATATATATGTTTGGACGTATGTATGTCATTTTGTACTTTGACCCTCCGTATTTTTGTGTTCGCTCGGCGTTCGACCCCGTCCCAAACTTCACTAAACAGAATCCTCTGGTTTAGCGACCATTACCCGTATCACCTTAGAAATTGAAATGTTTACCGCTTTGAATTGTTTTGCGGGTGCAGTTAAAATGCAAAAACTTATGGGAGCTCCATTTCTATTTGAGTTAGTGGCGGTGGTAAGTTAATACGCTATTTGTCACAGTTATAAGCCCTACTCAACAGCATTTATTTGAAAATTCATTGTCCACTAGACGAACCACGAAGGTAAGTCTTGCGTAGGTATGTTCAGTTGTGTGAAAGTATTGTGTGTTACAACTACTATTAAGAATATCACAAAGAAATTTTTAAATAACGTGACTTGATTTTGTTGCTTCTTTTTCAATTCAAACAGTTGCGGGGAGCGGTTAATATGGCATTGAATCCCCTTTACCGCATATACTTAATTTAAAAACTCGACTTTATTTTAGTAGCTTGAGTGTTAGTTGTTAAAATTAATCATTTAACAATAGTGTAGTTTAAGGCTCGCTCGCCATTTGTGCTCAAGCACACCACTAGTTAAACATGTAATATCACACACACACACACACATACATACACAGGTGCTGTTGCTCGTGAAGAAATGATGCGCTCCAAACTCCCCAGCTCAGTCCTTCGGCGCATCTGGGCTCTCTCAGACATCGACCAGGATGGGCAGCTAGACAGAGATGAGTTTGCAGTGGCCATGTTTCTCATCGACCACAAGCTGTCAGGCAATGACCTCCCGGACTCTCTGCCGGACAGATTGGTGCCACCTTCCAAGCGTGGGTTGGTGCGGGGGAATCGTGGAGGAGGAGGAGGAGGAGGTGGTGGTGGTGGTGGAGGCGTGTCTTCTGGATACTCGGGTAAGTTGATTTGAATAGTTAAGTTGAAGAAATGTTGTTTTGCTGTTACTTTAGTTATACATTACACTATAGCGATGTTGACGTAATAATCACAGGGGTTGAGCTTATTAGCGTGTCAAGGAGAAAAAAAAGGGTGTATTTTTCTGGGAATCGATGGAAATTATGTGAAGATATTCTAAATTTATGATCAAGTCAAAAGGACTAAAACTAGCTGCATTTTTAGCCACAATAGTGTTTTTGTTGTTATTGTTGTTTTCATTTTGTAGAATAAATACATAACTTATAGAATAATGAAATTGGTGGTATATACCATATATTGTTTTTGAGCCTTCATTCTTTTTTATAATATAATAAAAATAAAGGAAATTAGCCTGTATAGTTATGATAATGAAATTTATTGATAGCTATGCAGCTTGAAGTAATTAAGCAAGAATAATGTACTTTTTGACATAAACTTTAAAAATGTATTAACAAATATTACTCATGGGGAATCCAACTAACTAACTGGCTCACTCACCAGTTGTGTGTGCTGAATCACTCCGTTAACTTATGACTACTATGTGTTGCCACTACCAGAGGTTTATTCGGGGGGGGGGGGGGGGGGGGGGAGTTTTCCTCCTTTACCCATCTGTTCATGTTTTCATGTTTTACAGTGGACAGGCGTGACGGGGGAGGAAGTGGGGGAGGAGGCAGGAGGAATGCTCCCATAGGAGGCGGAGGCTACACGGGTGGTGGAGACTACAATGGAGGTGGTCGAAGTTATGGAGGCGGTGATCATGGAGGAGGAGGAGGAGGAGGAGGAGGAGGAAGGGGCTACGGGCGTTCCATGGATGATTATGACAATGACGGAGGTGGTGGGCTAGGCTCCTTTGTAGACTCATAGAGTACTCTGATTTATCTATGTATTTGTGCTATACACTTGCAGGTCTTATGTATCCAATTTTCTTTCTTTTTGGTTTTGTTTGTAGTTGTTAAATACAGTTGTTCTATTGCAGATTTTTGGTGAACTTTTAGCTGGACAATTTTTATTATTAGTGTTGTCTGAAGTGAAATATTAATTAATGAATGTTGCATTACAAATGTAACAAAAGCCCTTCATCGCTGCGCATGTGCTTGAGGGTATTTTATATATTTAGCACAGTATCACGTGTGAATGACGTAATCACTCCTAGTTCAAGAAGAGCAAGAGAGAGAGGGCTCCCTCATCTAAATCTCTTGAAAGGTTTTAGAACGTCGTTCTTGGGTCTTGTAGCCTAGGAGACTGGAACTTCTTGCCCCGTATACTCTGTGCTCGATAACATATATGGGGTCGTCCAATGAAGCCAAGAAGGTGAGCTTAAACTCGATTTTATTGGTCGAAAAGGTTTTCATTAAATAGTTTAGCATATCCCGTAAATTCTGGGTGGACAAGCTACACTACTATTCTAAGGGCTACTTTCTTTCATATCTTGATTGGCGTCTAATGTAACTGGAGTCATCACCGATCGTTTGTTGTTTTTGTTGTTTTAGTCAAAGGAGGGGGAGAGAGATATGCATGATACTGATAATCCCTGGGACCAAGCACCAGGGCCAAGTTTGATAGTGCTTCAGATATTTCACGTCTACTTTTACTTGTTCATTTTAGATATTTTGTTGCTGCAAGCAGCCTTCTATTTGTGAAATCTGTCAACTTCCTTTTCAAAGGAAAACTCCAGAGCCTCTATCACAAGAGAGCGTTTTAGAAAAGCTCAAAGTTCTTGTGATGGACTACATAGAAAATGTTGCTGAACAGGATGAAACGCATATAGTAAGGCACTTTCGCCATTTGACAGAACCTTTTCCGGAGCTCGTCCAGTTGAAGAAAGCTTTAGAAGAAGAAGTGAAGCTCCCTGCAATTTGGGACTCTTTACTTCAGGACATGCGTACACGAGAAAATGATTCCTCTCCACTGGTCATGTTTGCTAGACTAGTACCAGCTGAGTATATATCTGAAGATATACATCAGTGTGTGGAAAGCTTGAGGCATTTCAATCAAGTACGAGGCGATGGCGAATGTATTGAGTGCACAGAGGATTCTACGTCGAATGGTACAATGGTAGTGTCTACAAGCAGCTTGAGGTATGGACCAGATTGTCAATACTTCAACTAAAATGTCGAAAATAACGAACCATATAATTAGGACCTGTAATTAAGAAATGAAATAAAAACTAAAATAGTTAACATTAGCATTAGATATTCATAGCTGTACTTTATGTCCTTGGTGTTGTTATTTGTTGTACACCAGCTATGAGGTAAGCCAAGATTTTTTGTTAGACTCTGGGAACAAATGGATGCCGATCAGTAGTCTCTCTGTATTCTGCTGTTTGGCAAAAGTTTAGTTTCCTGTGATCTAACAATAGATGGATGAGAGAAATCTTGCAGAACTTCTCCAGCAATTTCAGGACAAAGCCTCCCCTTCAACAGCACTGGGATGGACCAGCAGCAGTCTGATGGTGGGAGAAAAATCCCTGGGAAAATGAACATGACTGTGTTTGAAAGAATAGTGTAGCAAAACAGGGCAAATGATGTACGTCTTTTGCCCTGTTTTTGACACTACTCATTCGAACACAGTTGCGTTCACTTTTCCGGGAATTCTTTTCCCACCTTGGAGTGCTGCTAGTTTCTCCCAGTGTACTTGAAGTGAAGGTTTTATGCCTGAAACTGCTGTTAAGTAGAAGTTCAGTCAGTTTTCTCTTGTCCATAAGTCATAATGGCAAACCGAATGAGCTGGTTTTGTTTTGTTTGTTTGTTTTTGTTATTGATGTTTTTGTGGTTTTTCATATTTATTTTTGTCTCATTTATCAACATTTTATTGCGAGTCTTTATTTTTTTAGTGTTGCATTTAATTTTATGAAATTTGAATCAAAATTAATGACATGAAATTTAAAAATCATTAAATTGTTGATTTTTGGGGAAGTAGCAATGTGAAACTTCTTACCTCTAAGACTCGATCATGATCCATATGGTCTTGTTATCCTGCTATCAGTGCCCACAAGCACTACTTGGGTTTCCATGGGTTGAAGAGAAACCTTTTAGCATGAGGTGGCACGCATTTCAGCAACTTTTCTTTCTCTCAAGTCATGTCCACACTATACTTTGCAATTAGAAAATTCATGGACAGTATACCAAGTGGCTCCTCAATACATGTATTCCTAAAGTTCCTATCATGGTAAACGTTTATATCTTTCGTGTTTAAAGTAATAGTGATGCCAAGTGCACACTGGTTGTCCTTAATATTTGCTTTAATATAATGCCTAAATTTTAAAAGTGAAACTGAAGGGTAGGGATAAGTTCACAATATTTAATTTTAACCACTAATGAGAATTTATAATTGACAAGTATAAAAAAATAAAATGTACATTCAAAAAATGTAATGAACTGCTATTGTTTTAGTTTGCCAGTAGCTTGAGGTTTCTTCAGCTTTGCCTGAAGAAAAATCCTCGGGGCACAAATGCCTTCTTTGTGGTTTACTGTTTCCTTCTGAATGTATTTGTTCTCTGTTATCTTGTAGCCAGAAGCCAGAGACAATTCTGTCAATTTTTCTATAAAATAAATAAACCCATATGTCAGCAAAATTTTAAAAGTTAAAAAAAATGAAATCTTTCTAGGGACACTACCACACATTCTGAGCTTTACTAGCAACATTCCAACTGTTCTGGGCCATTTCACAAGCCCTAAAATGACTCGTCCTGCAGCCCCTTCATGAATCCTTAGTGTTTGCCACAGGGTTTTGAACTGGTACTGTGTATTAATGCCACCAGACCCTTTCCGAGCATAGCAGTAGGTAAAGGGTCTGGCTACGCGAGACTACCAGGTGTGATCTGTCTAGCAAGTGCCATAGCCATTCCTCTAGTATGTAGAACTCCTGGGCCCGTGGAAATGAGCAGATTGAGTGGCTGTAGTAACCTATATTATTGACAATCACGACAGAACCGCAACTTACCCCGGAGATATGGAATACAATAATCCGGAAGTGAGATACAGTAAGCTTTGCTTTATTTTAATATTGACAAAAAAAGTGATTTTGTGACAACAGCAATAATGCCATTTTACCAAACTATGTGAAAATGTTAGTTGCATATTGGTACGCTATAACCTATGCCTAATTGTGATACATATGTTGTTATAAGTCACATTCACTGTGCTACACAAGTAGTACGTATAATGGTGTTATATAGCAGTTACATTAAAGGACTAATTACATTCCTTTTGAACTGATACTATGCACTAATGCCACCAGACCCCTTTCTCACCATAGCAGTTAACGTTACCATACATTTTAAAAAGACAATAACCACACATTCTGGGTCTACATTTTAATGGGTCTAGTATCACACATCTATTCTCGGACATTACCAATATTCTGTTGAGTGAGGAAGGTAACTACAAAAGAATTGAAATTACGTATGTGCATAAACTCTAAAGTCATGGAATTCCCTACAACTAGTTCAGCATTGGCAACAAATTACATAATCACACTGTCCCAGAATATATCCCAGTGGTTTACCAGAGGGCTGGAATTGAACATAGCGACTGCTCCTAACAAAGCAATCGAAGGGACACTAAGCCCAATCTGAGGGACACTACTAAGTGACCCTGCCCTAAAGTTAATGTGTCCCTCTCTGAAAGACCTAAGAGAAATAACTAGGATGCTTGCAAAACTAATATGACTCACTTGAAAGCAAGAGAAACCATACAGGAGTAAAATATGTGAGAGAAATTCTGAGTACACTTCAATTATGGAGGTATTTTAATACATATACGCCAGCCACAAGCCACACCCATAGCCTGACTGTGGATTAAAATAAAAATGCACCATCCCAAAAATGTACGTAAGTAAAATATTTAGGGTCAACAGATTAACTTGGTGTAATCAAAGATGTTAATGGAATTTGTTTTATATGGTGAGGATTTCAATCACAAAATCACAACAGAGAATATCACCTTCTGAAAAATAATAGGCTCTCGTGCCGTCCTGGCGAGCATAGAAGTTTTCTTGCAACTTGTGCCCTCTACCAAATCTCAGCTGGGCGTGGTCATACAATCCATAATCTCTGAACAAAATCACACCCCCAGGCCGCAACACCTAAAAACAGGCGTAGCAAGGATAATTAGCGCTGACTTCAAAGAAGATAAAGTCAATCAATTTTCCGTTGTTTGAGCCTGGCTTATCATTGAGGTTTGTGTGGGGGGAATGAAATGAATTACTGTATGTAGTTCCCTATATCCGCTATACCATACTCCTGTAGATAAAAAAGAAATTTGTGTCACTGTCACAGAAATCTACTACATCTTCAAACATCAACCCCCTCAGACATAAATGGACGCTAAACTACAAAACATGTAGGATATACTTGCTTAAGTGGCATCAACACAACACGCACCTTTCCTATGTTGTTGAACACATCCAACATCTTCTCTGGAGCAATGGCAGAGAGGACGAAGAAAAGAGAGACCAGGTCAACTTCTCTTGAAACGTGACTAGATAGGGAATCAGTCGTCAGGTCACATACAAACCCATGGCAACGAGATTCATCATAGCTGCTATGACCCTAAATTGAGAAACCAATAATTGGATAGTGCTATAAATGTTAGTAAATGCTAAATTCACTATTGAATAATTCATAGGTATAAACATATACGTGACAGCAAATTTTCTCGTTCTAACAGCCAATTTTATTAATTAAAACTTAACCCGACGTTTCAACTTCTTGCCGAAGTCCTCTTCAGAGGTCAACTAAGGTCAAACTCACCGTGGTAATAATAATAATACAAAGTAAACAGTAAGATTTCTAGAGGGTACGCTACCCTCCAGGATATAATAAACAGTAAGCGTACCCTCCAGAAATCTTGCTGTTTACATTGTGTTATTATATCACCACAGAGAGTTTGACTTCAGTTGACCCCTGAAGAGGACTTCAGCAAGAAGTCAAAGCGTCGACTTAGTTTTAATTAATAAAATTGGCTTGTTAGAACGAGAAAATTTGCTATTATTATAATTATTTCAGCCGAGAATGACTGAATCATATGCATGACATACCAGAAAAACAATAAAACGTATTTTACTTGGTTTTCCTTCATGAAAACAAAACTACCAGTTCCTAAAAAAGCACTCCGGCATTCACAAATGGAGATAGTAAGTGCAGTGTTGAGTGGCGCAATGCAAAAAAATATGAAAGTATATTATTAAGACAAGATTCTTAAAGCAACAAATTGCCATATAAAAGTCATTACTTTGTTATACTTATTATAACTTACAGACAACTTTGTTTTTATGTACACTTGTACTTTGTTTACTATTGCTTATTTCACACGCCAACTAATGCAGGCTAAGGAAGTTAAAATGATGAGAAGGCGTTAGAAAAAGAGCAACCATGCATTTACACCTAGTGTTCAAAAGTTAATGTTTGTACAATGCCAAAAATTGAGCTAGCATAAGCAGTACAATAGTTTAATAGAATCAAGATTTGTGATCTGCAAGTCAAGACATCGACTTCTTCATAAGATGTGAAATCCGAAGAAACTCAAACTCTTGGATTTCAATATTTTAACTCTTGGATTTCAATATTTTAATTTAAACTTCCTTTCAGAAACTTTCTGTTTCAATTTAATATTGCTAATGTTAAAAATCTAATCCAATTATAGCACTTATCAGAAAGTTACGAAGTTGGAGTCATACCACTGCACTCACAAAACCAATGAATGGAACAAGACACTTCACGAAAAATCAGCTGAAAAACCAGCTGAACAGCTACGTGTATGTCACACACCTTCATAATATCCACAGCTACAGGTGAGAAGTCACATGCATAGACGTAGAGGTTGCTGTTCTCTTCCAACAGAGGGAACACTGTATTTCCAACTCCACAACCTGCCTCAAGTAACACTAGTGGCCGACTTTCTACTCCAGTAGATGAATTCATAGATCCATTAATTAGTTCAGGAAATTCCCTCGTTAGCCAATGCCTGTCTTTGAAAAAATGATCCGCATTTCGTTTGTAAAATAAGTCCCAATTTTTTTTTGCTTCCTTCTCGAGTTTACTTTTCCTGAAGTCACCCACGGTAACAACATCCCTCTTCAACGCTTCAACTTCTTCTGGGGCTAGCTGTCTCGCGTAATGGCCTCCGCAGGAGGAACACTCGGAGTCATTTACAGCCATACTACACCTTACCATTTTTCATACTTCAAGTAGTATGCACACAAAACTATACGCGATTATGCGCGACCCTTACCGTACGACGGACGACGGCACACATTATACGCAATCTACATACACATACGCAATACACACACACACACATACGCACTACCGCACTCACTGAACACACTCACACGGCTTCAATTTCACCGAAAACTCTCACGTGACTTGTTTAATGATATTCATAGGAATGTGCCCGTGCCATCTGGTCGTTGTAACGAAAAAGGGGGGAGAAGCTGCCTTTTAGGTGACTTTACGCCGGAGCGGTGAAGCCCGTAAGCTTCCCGGAGAGCTTTGAGTCAAGCTATGTCAATGAGAGACCTGGTGAGCGAAGAAAGCTCGGTGAGAGGACATTCCAGGGAGGGCCTGGGCGTGGGGCTTGAAGTAGAATGTTCGAGCGCCCACTCTTCTCCTCGAGCTCCTATCGCTTCTGCGCCCCTAGAGTCGACGAGATGTAACTCGTCCCCTCTGCTACGCATTTTCGCTTCTAAGGAGATAGTCCCGAAGGTGTTGGAATACGAGAAAGCGATATTGGTCATGAAAGAGCATGACTACGCTAAAAAGCGAGACAGAGCGGAGGTAATACAGCTTTCTGGTTTGCTGGAAAACCTGGCAGACACTCCACAAGAAAGCACAAGTGTTACTGAGGAAGTTTCGGACCCTGTCAGTATAATAATGAGCCTTAGGAAGGAAATTCATGACTTTAGGGACAGCCTGGCCAAAAACGAAGATGGACTAATTACTAGTCAACTTCGAGACTTGGTCAGTATGCATGTTGAACTCATCAGGGAACAACAGGAACAGCTACAGGACAAAGACAAGGAGCTGAGTACTGTCAGGAAAGACAAAGAACAGGTAACCTTGACTATTGTAGTAGTGCCACTTTTAAAAATTTCCCTCCACTCCATGAACTTTGACCCATACACCTTTAAGTTTTTATTCGTGTGAGTGTATATTTTGTAATAGCCACATCATTTTGAATCATCTTTAGTCACTTTGTGCATACAAGTGTGAAATCAATGGAGTGATAAAAACCAATTAAAATTACAAAACTGCTGACTCAGTGATTGTGCCCTCTGTCATTTTAGCTGTAGTTAATTTACAGCTGTTGTTATGGCTAAGATAGGATACTAACATTCAAAGTCTTCAGAGATAGTGCTATTGGTGAGTGAAAGATTGTTGTATTGACTTTAAAGTTTAAAGTGAAGTATAAGAAGGGTACGTTTCAGTAAATATTTAACTTTATTTTCATTTATCCCATTCAGTAAATATTTAGGCTGCACAAACTTGACTTATATTGCATTCCATACCATTACGTCCTTTATTACTGCTGTAATTATGTTTGTAGCATTATTGCCCTGGTTAGGGGTGTTTCCAGTTAGCTTAGTAAGTGGACGTGTGTTTATGGGCTTTCTTGATGGTTGTAGCTGGAAGCTCGTCTGGAGCGAATGGAGAGACGTCTAGCCATATCACAGAAGAGAGCGCAATCCAGATACGAGAACAGCGAACTCGACTCTGTCCATCCGTTACACTCGCATTACTATAATCACCAAGTGCATCAGAACACTGGCGGAGTTGAAGCAACCGATCAGCCGTTGGTTGTGGCCAAGTTGGAAACTCAACTAGATGCTGCTGCCACGCCGGCGACAAGCGCGATAGACAGGCAACCGAGGAGTCGTAGCAGCTCAAACGATCGCGGCAGTCGCTCACGCCGCCGCGTATCGTCCAACTCTGGCACTCCTGCTCCTCAAGATGGGTTGGCAGAATCCCCGGCCGTGGTGACTGGCTCATCGTTGGCCATTTCCAACTCTGCACCAGCAAAGAGGAGCTCGAAACGGCGGATACCCATCACAGACACTCCTTCCAAGCTGGAGGTTGTAACTCCGAAAAAGAAGAAGGCAAAGCAGACTGAAATGAGGACTAAGATGGAATACACTTCCTTGAACTTACCTCTTCACAAGCACAGCAAACGCGCGATCGTTCTGGAATATTCAACCCAGAATAGTACCAGTAGTGACTATGGCACCAGAAACCATGGTGATGGCGTGTGTGGAGAGAGAGATCCCTTGGGTTCACAGTCCACTTCGTCTTGTGGCACGGCGTCAGTTCACGGCTCTGATGCGGGCCACAGTTTGGCTAACGGAGTAGAGGATTCTATCTTGGTGCCTTCTTGGAGAACCAGGGTATCGGACACACCAGAGAGGATGGATGCAGATGACATTATGGAAGTAAGTTCTCAATTGTAAAGGGTCACCAAACTATTTTTTTAGAACTGTTGAGATGGTCAATACACAGGTGATTATGTATCGATATAATAAAAGAGTTTGAGTGAGGTGTTTGCTGCTTTTCTTTCTAAATACTTAAGTCAGTTTCTCCTTTAAGTACAACAGTAGTGTTGATTCAATTTAGTTGAAGTTCTGGTAATAGTTGTTATACTATAATGGAATAGGGATATATGTTTGGTAAGGTAATATCAAGATTACAGTGTTTATCAAGATTACAGTGTTATCAATATTACAGTGTTGTTACACAACTCCACATACTGATACTTGGATTATCTATTATCCAGTCCTAATGTGGTGCATATTAGTAGTCTACATCAAAATTCTGTTCACTGCTCACACCCTCATTGTGCGGACATGACTTTCTCCCATCTGATAATTACACTAATTCAGTATACTAGATTTCATACAGTGGTATGGGCGCCCTGGGATTCCCCCCTCCCTCCCTCCCTCCCCCCAGAATTTTAGGAAGTCCATATAGCATGATATATTCTATGAGTAGTGGCCAAACATTGATCAGCGTGTGAACTACATACACTTTATACATTAAAGTGGGGTTGTTTGTTTGTTTGTTTTTAATTGGTGTCACTAAGTACAGCAATGTCTCCCAGGGAAAAATATAGGATGCCAGGGTGGTATAGTGTGTGTGTATGTGTGTGTGTGTGTGTGTGTGTGTGTGTGTGTGTTAGAGGGTGTCTATTTCATTTATTGCTAGCATTTGTTATCAACTTCATGTTATTATATTAGTGGTTAGCAGGCATTAATCATCCCTCTTCTAGCTATATTTCTTACATTGTCATTGAGAAGAAAAATGTTAACTGGAGTTATGTGTATGGCTGTACTGAGTTTGTAATCATGGCCACAGAGTGTGTTAATTAATCACTTATTTCACATATTGAGTATCGTCACATCTGGTTTTAATCAAGTTCCTAATAGTGCACTCTTTCTAACTATAGCATGGCACTAGCCGGATAATCAATGTCACAAACTAAGTGGATATTACTCTATAATTTACATTTTGATTGTCTGCAGGACTTATCTGATGAGTCCTTCTTAAGAAGACACAAGAAACCAGAGGAAGACGAGAAGAGAAGGAAGAGGTATGTGGTTGTGATGGGGAATAATTAGAATAATGTGTTAACTATGTTTCAAGCTGTAAAAACTTCTTTACCAAATATGATTGATTGTTAACTGGAAGACCATGGCTTGCCTGGCATGGCATGTCAAATGTTATCTCTTGGGTAAAGTGGTTGGTGAGTTTACTACATAGATCAGATTGTATTGTTCTAACCACTTCTGCAGAGAGAGATGTGGGGACCATTTTAGTAACCACATTGGTTGATTGTGGGAAAGAAATCAGCACTTGTTGATGCCTCCTTGGGGGGTCTGGTTGAAGTGTGTGTGTGTGTGTGTGTGTGTGTGTGTGTGTGTGTGGTGGTTGTGTCTTTGGCGTTCAAGCACCACTCAGGCAACCTTCCTCTGCCTCCCACCAGTTCACCCAGCTGTGTGTGATTGGTTACCTGCCATTTGCTGGAGTGCAAATTCAAGGCTTATTCTTATGAAACACCAATGGTCCAGGTGGGACTTCATGCTACCCCCCCTCCCCCCCCACCCCCACCCCCAATTCCTAGCCTGGCTCCAGAAGCTTTGCTTGCACGGCTCACTGTGCCTGCTTAGTACATAGGCATCCTGGCTCTTTCAGGTGCACGTGACCGCCTAGCGGCAGCAAGAAAATTTGCATTTGTGTGTGTGTGTGTGTGTGTGATAGGGGTAGGAGGTTAAAGACTTATAATATGCATAGTAGGACCTGCTGTGTAGTACACTCATGTATGTTGGTGAGTCAGGTAATGTAACAGTGACTTGATTCTGGACATAAGATTATATACTCCAGATATATGCTATTGTTAATGCTGTTCCACTGGATATTCGTGTGTGTGTGTGTGTGTGTGTGTGTGTGTAGGTGGGACATGCAGAGAGCTCGCAGTTTATGGAATTACGAGGAATTAAAGAAGAAGTATGAGCTGAAGAGTGGGGAGAAACCAGAGAAAAAGAAAGAACGAATGACCAGTTTCTTGCCCAAGCTCAGTGAAGGTATTGACTTTTTTTTTTATAGGTATTTTTTACTAGCTGTTGACCATTACTTTTGACAAAATTATCTGAACTATACGGTAACTTCTTTAACTATCTAACACTCTTACAATTTGAAGTACCAGTAGCCATTGACAGCAAACACTAGCTAAGTTTTATTCTGGTAAAGAGTCATCGTGGTAACCATTCACCACAACTTTTGTGGCATGGAAGGAGGAGGGGGAAAAAGTATTTCTAGGAAGTTTCCTAAAATATAGCTTGCTTTGCAGTAGTATACCAGAAGAAACTGGAGCTTAGCCTTAAAAAAAAAAAAAAAAAAAAAGGCACATATTCCAGATACCAATTACCATCTAATCTATAGCGTAAACAACCAATTATCGACCGCGTTTCAAACTCTGTTGTGTTATATCGTTACCGTTTATTATATTCCCCAGACAAGCACCTAGGTTGATAATAGATTTAGTATCCACTATGCTACGTATCTTACGTGCAGTACTCTTGCGTCATTTACGCAAGCAGCCCAGTGTAGCGTTAGAGGTAACTTATCATAAACTGTCCAAGCGTATCTGTTATCGTCTGCACCACTGACGACCATATACCTAATATCGTCTAAATCTTGAACTTTCATCTATAACTTACACTATACAATAAATGCTTATTTGAAGTTGCAGCAACATTTAGATTGGGACATTTGGGTTACAGTCATTGAAGAATTGATTCTTTTTATTGAGTAATCATAGAAAAATATATGGTAAAATTTGACCACATAGATAAAGTGACCACATGAATGAATCCTTAAGAATAATAATAATAATAATAAAATAAAATAACAAATGTTAGTTATGAAGTGACACAATGAGGACAAAGTTTCTCTTTTCCACTCTCATCAATAATGCAGTCCAAAATGCAGTCCTCATGTAGCCACCGAGTGCACACACACTGGACCCAACTTGACACATGACTAAATGACTCGGCAACAGAGATAAAGGTAGGGGATAACTTGTCAATGGGTACTCTATCAGGATGATTCAGCTTCTACTATGCGACATAATCACTATCTACATAAATGTATCCCTCCTTAAATCTCATCTCAAAAAGTTCAATTTGATCGTCACTGAAATTATGCTGAGGTGAACTTAACGTTTGGGTAGAAGCAAGAGCTGCAATGAGACTGCTGTTCTGTACGCTGTCATCCAAGTCAGTGTTACCTGGACCGTCATCACTTCCTAAATTACCTTGTTCCTCAGGCATATTTTCGGAGCCGGCATTAGCTGGACTGTCACCATTTCTTATGACAGCTGGTTCCTTGGGCGTAATTTCAGAATCAGACATCTCAAACTCATTTTCAAGAGTAGGGATAGCATTACAATTAAAAGGGTGAATTCCACATTTACGAAACCCTGATACCATATTAGCAGATGTAAGGGCAAGTAGCCATGCTTCCGAAAATAGTTCACAAAAATTGTACGTACTGATGACTGCTCCCAGGTACTTTGACAGATGGTGGACCAATGGCGCTTGAGAGGACCGAAGACTGTACAGTCAAGAGGCTGAGAATCTTGAGTTGTATGTGGTGGTAAGCAAACTATTGTGACGTCATTCTCTTTAGCAAGCTCTACACTAGAAGGCTCATAATGTGAGCTATGTCCGTCCATGAGCAATAGCAATGGTCTTGATGGGACAGCATACCTTAGAAAATGATCTTTTAACCAGTGCCTAAACAATTCCCGGTCTGTCCAACCTTTCCACTCATGCCATAGTATGTACCAGGTACTTCATTGCGTGTCCACTGATAATTTAAGTATTTCCCTTCGAATATTACCATAGGTGGTATAGATTGCCTTATAGCATTAGCACATCCAAGTACTGTAATTTTTTCTTTTTTTTCTGACACTCTTTGACGAACTTTCTTTTGACCACGTTTTGCCACAATATTTGGTGGGCGTGGATCCAAGGGCATTCCTGTTTCATCCATATTATAAATTTGTGCTGGACTATTTGTTAATTTGTACTTCTCCAGTGTTTTCTCTAAGAGATTATAGTAGGCACAAATGGTTTTCTTGTTGACTGAATCCATTCGTACATGAGCAGTAGGATCTTCATGTCGCAATGACAACTTCGGCTGTCTCTCTTTAAACCTGTGCCACCAACCGTCCGTAATTTTATCTTTCAAAAGAAGGTTATTCTCCGCAGCTACTTTTTCTGCAACAAATTTAACTTCTGAACGGGTTTTACCATACCCAATTGAGGCCACTTCTAGTAAATGCTCAGCAAGGGCATCTTCTTCTTCGTCATCCAAGTATCGCCTTCTTCCAAGCTTACTACCATGTTGCACTCTACCACTCATGCGGTCCTTCAAAGTTGTGGCAGGTACTCCATGAAACTTAGCAGCTTTGTTCATTGACATGGTTCCTTTTCTAACCTGTTCCATAGCAGCTTCCATGGACTGGTTGCTCCACTGAAGCCTCTTAGCAAACTATCGGGGACACTGCTTTTTTTTTTTTAGACCTTCTCTTCTTTTTTTTCAATGAAGACATTGCTGGAGGCAACTCTACAACAAGAAGACAAAATTGACCTTAATGAATGCTCAAAAATGTAGCAACAGTGGCTAGAAAACTATGCTAAACTGGACAAAAATATAGCAACTTACAGTATATTACTCCGCTATCCCTAGACCAGTTCGAGGCGACATCTAGTGCAAACATCAACAAATCCACGAAAAACTTGTTTCTCTACAAAACTACTTTCCGCTCATATCCGGAAATCATTGTAATATGGCCAGTACAATTAGGGTATATATCTCCGTACGTTAAAGTCGATATTAATTAGATATGGTCGATAATTGATGGCTTACGCTACACATAAAATTATAACATTACCTGATTTTCCAAAACATAAACATAATTATTATTTAAATATTGCTTAATTCTGGCTCAATACTGTAAGTACATTCAAATCAACTTCTATTTGTTTGTGCAGTTGAGGTCATTGAAATTCGTGACACTGTTGCTGTGAGTGCGTTTGGAATGCCCCTACCAGTTGCCAAGCCAAGGTATGTATATAGGTTGATAGTAAGTCACTTTTAGGGGATGTTGCTGTCTGGTTAATGAATTTTTATATTATGAACTCCGTCCACTTGTGGTGTTGCATATTTTTACAAATAGTTTAGGTATCATAGCTACAATTAATGATATCGTATTGTTACTTGTATATTATATGAGAGTATTAAACTGTGCAACCAAATGAACCAATTTGTGTACTCTTAAATTATTTTACGGAAATGTTGAGATCACATATAAAAAGGGCGTAGTTGGGGACATTTTTCACATATGGAAAATGGCGTCTGCCAGTTTTGTCACCAACTTTTGGAGACCACTTTAAAACACATTACAGCTACTTGAAAAACTGGGAAACAACATTTCATGTCATGGGCACCTTAACAGAAGGGAATGGGGAAATGGGGAAATGGTGGTCTATAAAAAGAGAAAGTAAGAAGAGAAGTGCACAGGGTATACAGCTTACAGTCAGAGTACTGCTAGCTATCCTATTCAATCAACAAATGTTTTGGTGCACCCACACGACATTGATAGGAGCTAGACTTGGTTATTCTATTATACCACTCTCAAAAATGATTATACATGGCTGTTTGTAAGTTGGGCACTTGTTTTACATGTGGTGTGGATTAGCTACTTTTTTGGATTTACAATAGGAGCTAGAGGTCAAAGGGCATGTTGGAATTCTCCTTTTTATACTGGGACCTCCAGAAGAGTTCAGAATGTGGTAAATGAGGCCACATATTTCGCGTACTGAAAATAGCATTAAATTATAAATGCGACCTACGTTTAACTCGTTATTGCCGAATTACACAAAACCACTTAACATACAAAGATCTTAATGCCAGTTATGCACTTCCACTTAATGTTGTAAAATTGAGTAAGAGTTTCTCTGATAAGGAAAGCATGATGCAATAGGTCTGTTTTTAAAGACCCTTACCAAAGCTAATCAAGCTTTTCTATCCATTCACTGCTATTTTCTAGCTAGAAATTTTTCCATAGCTGTATCAACAAGCTTAGACACTACAGTAAAGTCAGACTTGCTGCAATTAAGCTGGCCTGTTGATGTTCCAACGGGCACACTCTCTGACTACAGTAGAACCTCGGAGTTACGTACCCCTTGGGAAATGAGGTGTGCGTAACTCTGAAATGTGCATAACTCTGAATAAATATCTCACAATGGTCCCTCACTCAGAACACAATGTATTTTGGCTATGTATGTAATCCCATGCACATGAGTGGAATGTCAAGGTTATGCAAGTTTATTTAGTTAATTGTTTATTTTGATATTTTTAAAAATTTCGGGCTGATTTTTTAGAAAACGTGAAGCTGTCAGCTCTTCTAGTGTATAGTAGCTTTGAGGGTTCACACTTTTGGTGCTTTATTATTATTATTGTATTGTTATTGTTGGGTATTTGATAGCGTAAGATTTTTCTCTTCCTCGATACACGGTAGTATTCTATGTAATAAATATATGTTATTCGTTTGATACAGGAGAATATCATGAGTCTGTTGACTTGTTATTTACACATTTGTTGCAGGCACGAGTGTAAATACTGCCAACCAAAGTGATATTCTGCGGTTTCCAATGAATAATGAATAATAAATTTATTATGTACTGCTCATGTGTGAATACCATAGTAATGAGTTTCTAGTGCAATAAATCTTGTATAACCGGGGGGGGGGAGGGGGGGTTGTAATTAACCAAAGTGATAACTCTGAACACAGGTGATATGGGATAATATGGCCTTAAACCACACCCTGTTTACTTTAATGCATTTTCTATGTGCCAACAGGCATTAGGCCCTGTTCAGTACATAATAAATAATAATGTATTACGTATATTTGTATGCAGGGAATTTGAGTTGCCATGGGTGGACATGGAGTCTAGAGAATTCAAAGATCGTCACAAGACACCTCGCAGCAAAACCAAGTCTAGTGGTCACAGGTCTTCAGTCAGCAGTCAAGGTCAGTCTACATAGTACCTTTCATCTTGATGTTCTGACAACTTTACATGATTGAGTTCCTCAAATGTACAATGTCCCTGCTAAGGCATTCGGGTGTATTTGTCGCATACAAGTCGTGGCCTATCTATTGCAATAAACTTGTACAGATTTTGTCAAATCAATATTGAGTGTTATGTATTAAGTATGGCATGATGTGAAATTTATGTAAGTATTTCAGTCTCTAGGATAACACATATATATATAATTTATTTTCCATGCCATGAAATACTCTTGCTCATGAAATCTCTTTCCGAGATACATATGTAATGGTGTGTGTAGGTGTACATTTTATCAGCTATAGTTATTCTTACTTAGCATCATTAAATTTTTCATTACTGCATGTGGAATGTACATTGTGTGCATAATTCTGTACGTATTTACAAGTTCTGTCGCATTTGTGTATTATTTAGTGGATGAAAATGGCAGCAAGTGATATGTAATTAGAAGACAAAACTCAATTCAAATCTTCCGAGAAGTCACGAGCTATTCTTTTTCCCAATCACTTCCTCTTATTCTGCATTGTTTTGAGTTTTGAACTTCAAATGTGGACTAATCTTTCTCTTAGAATCTCTGCATCTTATCATCAATTATTATTACTTTTTTCCATTCCTTTGTATGGCTTATAATAATTATTATTATTGTTTACGCGACTTCTCTGCTAAATGACTCGCTATTATGTTTTCCACACTTCTATAAAAAAAATTTAAAATAATTACAACTGACAAATAGAAGTGAGGATCAATACAAAAAAAAAATATGTGAAACAAATTAAGTATAAGGGTTGTTTTTAGTTAACTAAAACCAAAACCCCTTAGTTTTGGGGTATTTTACTTTTGGTAAGAATAACTAAGTTGTAGAGAACATGAAAAAACTAAAAGAAGACAGTAAATTCGTTAATAATTAAAACTACCAGTAAAGTGGGTGACAAAAACTAAAACTAATCAATTTTTATTGTAAACAATTCACTTTGAATTATGTCATTATTAAAAGGCGATATAAATTCCCATAAAAATATACTTTATAGTACCCAAGATTTTATAGAAATATGCTATTGTTGAAATTATTTGGGAAAACAACCAGTAGCTACTACTTTCTTTAAGGAGTCTCATTGCAGAATTTGTGAGACAACAAATTAACCAAAACTAAGTAAATTGATAGTAAAACTAACTAAATCTTCTACTTGATATTGAAGAAAAACTAACTAAATGTTCAAGGAGAATTTGAGGGGAAAAACTATAACTAAGCATTCAAGATATTTTTTTAGTACGAATAACTAAAACTAAGAAAGTCTGGAATCTCTAAACCAAGACAACACTGGAATTAAGGGGGGCTTTGACCATAGAAATTGTGGTTTACACTTTTGGTCATAACTTAACTATACATCAATGTTTATTTTTACTTTGAAGCTCTTCAAAATGAGCTAAAAAAATGGGAGGAAAACCACACCCTCCGAAATTCTACGATTTCAACGTCAAGAAAACCCATACCCACTCCAGGACGACTAAACCCCTCCTACTTCAACATTAAGACTTCAAACTTCACACACACATTCCTTTATAAATTATTTAGTGCGTGAATTGAGGGATTTTTCTAAATATTCATTGTTGATTTTATATAATTTTTTTTTTAAAAAAACACCTGTTTTCTATGAAAATGTGAAAAAAATAAACATAACTTCAAAAATATATATATAAAAAAAAAAAGCTCAGTTCACGCACTAGAGTGGAAAAAGAGCTTTCAGATGATATAAAAACATAACTGTAAAAAAATAGTGAGAGAAAGTTATGATTTTTAGAAGATTGACAATTCCACTTTTGAGAAAATTGAGGTTAACCACCACACACGTTACTCCAGCTGATAATGCCTGTAATAGAAGAAAATAAGGCATATAATGGAGTTTCCAATAGAAAATAAGTATTTACTATGTTACCTTGTGAATATGGGTCACTCCATAAGACTTCCACAGCAACATAGGCCAGCCAGATGTGTGTGTGTGTGTGTGTATGTGTGTGTGTATATGATTACTGTATCGGGCTCAGAATTAGAGGGTCTAGTTTATCATCATTGCCCAAAAAAGCACCCAGTTTTATCCATGACACTCAGATTGCCCTCCATGTCCAACACGCACCAGCAATGTTCAGTATTCAATTGTCATCTTCTACGAGCAACCCTGGTGCGTAAGTGGTACCCTCGGCAGCTTCCCTCTGACGCTCTGCTGCGGCCTTATGCCGTTTCTTAGCCCACAATCTTCTCTTCTCCACAGTCGTACTCCCGCTTTTCAGCTTTGTAAATACGCCTAAGATTTCTCTTAGCCATATGATTTACAAAGCTGGAACCAGGTTGCACTTTTATACGTTCTACTAGAGGGACAAATGAAAGAGCCCCCCTATTATACGAAAGCACACCAAGGTTCACGGAGATCAGAACAGTTTTGAAGGAGTAGAATGTGGTCTTAGGGCACCTTTCCCATATGATGTTTTTAAAACTCTTGTTTTGATTCTGAGTTGCCCCAAGGACACATCTCGCCAACAACTTCCGACTACATAGTCTGTCAAAGAGTGGCTTGATGTGCTTTGCCAATCTCAGAGGAATGAGACGACTATTGTCGTCATCACTCAAATGAGCTGGCTCAGGCAGCCGCAAGGCCTTGGCCCTTTGGAATTTACACCAAGAACCAAGACCTTGAGGACAGAAATCGTGCTCGGGGTTCGAATCTGTGGAAACTGAATGGTAGTACACTGCCCAGCAGGCTTTTATCATCCCCTCCAAATCCCCTGCGTGCTCTCTTATGGCATTGCCATAATACTGCTGCAGGGTCTTATATTTTTTTTCTGAAATTCCACTTTTGCCACCAATCCGTACCTTTTTAGCTACCATCTTCGTAATATCAGGGGTAGCTTCAACGGCGGGGCGATTCTTAGTGGCTTTTCTGGCCTTGCGGCCTTTTGTCACAATTACTTCAACCATCTCTATTGGAGGGTTCTTTCTCAGATTGATAATAAAAGCTCCTACTCGTTTTTGCACATGTCCTACACATTCATACTTCTCAATACTAACATTACCATACGGCATAATTTTTTGTAACTGAACTATGGCCTTTGAATCACCATCACTGACCACGTTCACATACCGCAGGTTCAATCTACTAACCGACCGTTTCCACAGAGTCGAAGCCCCCTCAGTCTCCATGGACTTAGATGTCCCCTCATGGTTTAGTGCGCAGACGTCCTTATGGAACTCGTACCATGCTTGGAACTGTTCCGAGCTTGTAGCCTCATGATTGTCATTGAGGCCTAAAGCTCGGAGCTTGGCTTTGCATTTACCGCAGTATTTGCTCAGCACAACAGTATCCAAAACACGGCCCGTATCCCACGACATCACAACACACACACCATAAAGGGCAGTGTAACCCCGTTTGGACCAAGTACCATCAAACATAACAGTTACATCTAATGGGTCATTGGTCCATACGTTAGATGGGCCACCTCTTACGGCACCCACCCCATCGGCAGAGCCGTCCTGGTCATTGTGACTTCCTTGACTAGCATCAGAATCAGCCATGTCAGACTCAGGGTCATCCAAATCGGAGTCCTCCCCTAAGTCAGAACAGGATGACTCGGAGTCTGAGCTCACAGACTGATCTGATTGCTCAGCCTCTTCCAATGGTTCGTCTCCGCCACTACCACTAGGCTCATCACTGGTATTATTCTTAGGATCTATACGAGGGGGAACAAAGAGTCTTCCAGCAGCATGCATGACACGCAGCTCATCTGCGCAGGCTAACTGGTCAGCCAACACAGCGTCATTACTGGCATCATACAGGTCAGAGTTATACTTTCCGTAGGTACTACCACACAACCCACCAGGGAAGTCAAATATTGCACACAAAGTTTCCAGTGAAGAACTACCCCGACCTATCATTTTAGAAGCAAAAACAGCTCGGGCGTTGACGGAAAGATGGTCCACATTGTAAGGATCAGTTGTGTGATGGAACCACCCACACTTGCAACCAAACGTTACACGAGAAACCAACCCCCGCCTGACACTGCTGTTCTCTGAAACTGTCAAGGGATGCCCATGGCAGTGATGAAGCTGCTCTAAGGCACCACTTAACTGCCCAATAGAGCAAATAATATTTGCTGACTTGGGCCTGTCCATTCTGACAGTTCCAGAACTACTGTTTGGAAGCTCAGGAGAAGATGTACTACCTCTGGGACGCAATACAGTAGTAGAGCGCCCAGAAATAAACCCAGCTGAACTGCCACTAAGTTTTTGCTTACTTACTGAAGGTGGGATAGCCTCCGTGTCAACCCGTGTAGACTCTTCCGGAGCCAACTCTTGCTTCTGGGTGCCTCGGAAGGATCTGGGACGCTTTTTAACATTCCGTTTGTTCCCCATAACGCGGGCTATGGAAGAAACTTTCGAACTCAACAAAATCTCAAACTACGGCAAAGGTTCGATCAAAGAAAGAACACACGCGGCGCGCAGTCGCTCCCACTTATTCCAATTGGTGTGCAGTTTACGTGGTTAATTAGCTCTTCCTGCGTGCTTTATTTTGAACTATAATAACCAGTAGTTGTAAACAAAGAATGAGCGGTACGCACTACACAAACGGTAACGGTAAGACATTAAAGATTGGATTCTTCCCGGGCGGTGATACAGTAAGTCTACAATAAGTAGGGGTGACAAATAAAATCATAAATAAATAAAGAAATGTCCAATTGACTTGAAACTTCGTGCACAGCTTCATAATGTTTCAACCAACTGAATAAAAATAAAAAATAAAAAAAGTTAAAAATAAAAAAACCCAATTTTTTCTATGGTCAAAGCCCCCCTTAAGCACAAACATACGTCCAGCCAGACAGTAGGGTCTCATAATAGAGTAACAAATCATTGATAACACTGCAACATGTAAGGTGAAATCCTAATTAACTATGCATTTATAAGAGAAGATGGCTTTCTGCTTGTCTTACATTAATTTGTCTATAAATTATTACGAGCGTATAATACTAGGCCACACTGTGGCGCTTGATATACTGACTTTTGCGAATTAGGGATGCAGATAAGCTTGGTAAGGCTTCTTTTTTTTACATTGTTATTATCCTACAGCACTTGGTATTTATAGTTATATTTGTTGGTCCATGTTACTGTCATGAGCAATCTAGCTCAGCTTTGGTGTATATGCAATGCATAGTAATGAACAAAGCTGTGATCAACACGATCATTGTCGTAGGCATTCGTTAAAACAATAATTAAGGGATTCTTTATCAGTGACTAAGCACACTTCCAGTTATCAGGACAAACTGTGACAATTTGTAGCTATTGCAGTAATTTTCTTGGACTGAATTTTATAATTATATATTATCCCATATTCGGTCTGAGAAAAAATGAGTTGTAAACAAATTTGCTGAATTTTTTTTGTCACCCAACTTGGCTAGGGACACGAGATTCATAGTAAAAGTAGTATCTACATTAATCTCCACCAAAAATGCTGACTTAATATACCGGCAACAGTTATAGCAATTGTTCCCCAAAGGAATCAGGCATTCCTCTTTTGACCCATAAATTTGTCTATCTTGTCGACACTCACAGCTTCTAATCCTGACAATTCATCAGTTAGTTGATGTGGCTAGCCAGATGAGATCTTCTGGCATTTCATGAGCAGGGAGCCAAGCATTCATTTTCAAAGTGTTCACAAAATGCTTCTTAACATTAGTTGAATGCAGCTTATAAACCCAAGGAAGTCCAAATTTTTCTATATACGATGAAGAAGATAAGGTGTGTGAGTGGGTGGGTGAGTGTGGGCGTGTTACTACCGCTAGTGGTATCTAATGCTTATTGCTGGAGCCTATTCAACATAAAAGTAGGTAAAGACACTCACTTATAACTAATAACAAATATATTCACGAGGTGTTTGTTTTCATTAAAATATGAAAAACTGGTGCACAGAAATATAGTGGAGTTATTTGAATTCCAAACAATGAAGATGTGCAGAAATGACTTGACATAAAACAACAAGAACTGCATGAGAAGAAATTTTAATTCAGCATTTTTAAAATGCACGTGCATTGATAGAACGTGGACAAAGTGAAATAAGTCACTATATGAAGACATCCTCAGAGGAATGAGACTTGAAGTGAGACTAGCTATTTGCTAGGAAGAATTGAATTCTCCATTGATGACGGCAATGGAAGGAGCTGTTGATATACCATTAACAGCTGCAACTTGCGGGCTGGCTTCTATGGGTGATGCAAGAGGAAACTGTGATTGGTGATCTTCCAATTGCTGAATAACATTCTCAATGCAAGTTTTTGTGGCACTTTCTTCAAGTGCTTCATTTAAAAGAGTGAAAAAGTCTATCATGATCTGAATATCATGGGCAGCTTCCTCACTTAGGATGGTGTAAAGTTCGCGAGTATTTTTTTCTTCGCTTAAACCACGCTTCAACCGCATCAAGGTATCGTGAGATTCACTCACAAAGTAGAGGGACCTCCTTACGTCTGGCTCATTCGTGCTCAGTGCAGTTTCAATATCGGGCTTCATGTCATCGTAGACTTTGCAGCACTCGTTGGCAGCAGAATCAAATGAGTGGTTGAGGGGTAGTTTGGAGTCTTCAACTGCAGGGCTTTGACTCGTTTCAATAGGAAGTCCACACTGGCAACAAAAGGGCTGCTTACAATGGCAATAATTCTGTAGAATAATAATGTAAAACCTGCGGCTATCCTCTTGATATTGTGCAAACACTATTTCTTTAATACATGGTGTACTACAATTAGTGTTATTTTAGTTAACTAAGACTAAAGCCAAAACCCCTTAGTTTTGGGGTATTTTACTTTTGGTAAGAATAACTAAAACTAAGCTGTAGAGAATATGAAAAAACTAAAACTACCAGTAGAGTGAATGACAAAAACTAAATCTAAGAAATTTTTATTGTAAACAATTCACCTTGAATTATGTCATTATTAAATGAAAATATAAATTCCCATCAAGTAATTATTCTCTACATAACAAATATTGTACTTTATTTATAATACCCAAGTTTTCACAGATATATGAAGTTCTTTTAGAGAAAACTACATGAACTACTTTGTTTAAGGAGTCTCATTATTGAATAATTTGAGAGGCTACCGTAGCTTAACTAAAACTAAGATAATTGATAGTATAACTAACTAAATCTTCTACATGGTAACTAGCTATTGAAGAAAAACTAAAAACTAACCAAATCTTCATGGAGAATTTGGGGGGAAAAACTAAAACTAGGCATTCAAGATATTTTTTTTTAGTATGAATAACTAAAACTAAGAAAACCTGGAATCTCTAAACCAAAACAACACTGACTACAATACAATAGGTCACATGTAATCTAGAAGCTACTAAACACCAAAAATTCTAATTCCATAAAAAAGTATAGAAACCATGACTTAAGGTAGCTAGTTACTTACCCTTGCCATGTACAAACTGATGATCAGTTTATAAACACCTTTCAGCTAGCTAAAGACTCAAACTAGCTGCCAATGCAATGTGAAATCATTAGCTATTAATAATGCAACTATTGGCTAACTTTTATCTGAAGAAACTGTTAACACTTATCCGCTCTTCTTGAAACTATCTACTAATAGCTTTTCTCAGTGACATCATGATTTTTGGAGCGCACCGGTAGGCACTGCATTCCCCTGGTGATTCCCCGGGTAAAATCCCAGTAAATCCCCAGAACTTTGTAGGTGTTCTGTCTGGGAAACTTCCCACTAGTCTAAATATGGTACTGTGTGTGTGTATTGAGTGACCACCAATCGACCTATCTGTTGCTGACATCATATGAGTAACTTGGGCGGAATTCATACTATAAGAATTGGGCCCATCTGCTGTTTTTCCTACTTGAGCAATGAGTAACAGTAAAGGCCATAAACCTACAAAGACAAAATGCGTTCGCGACAAGAGTCTGGTTCGCATTCGAATGTCTTACTTTTGTGTTATTCAAATGATAATCAGGGAATTGAAAGCAGCTGGAATCACCTCTAATGAAGTACTTCAATCACTGCCTCAAGAACTATCCTCAACACTTATCCTACTGAAAAATTCAACAATCGATGAGTTGTTTGCACCAGAGAGTCTACTGTCCCGTCATCTTCACTGGAAGAACCTGACGCTACTGGCTGCATTCGTCAACCTGTGTGCATCTCCACCGTGCTACAAAGCCTTTCAGGAGTACAGTATCAAAGTAGCTACATATAATATTGAACAAGGAGGTCAAATAGTAGCAGCAGACAATGGAATTGCAATACTTAATTCTCCTACAGACCCACCATTTCATAACATTGATGTTGTATCAGTATTACCTACCTGATATGTAACTGTCACTATCAACCTATACTTTTATATTATTTTGTAGTTTATTTCAACACTGTTGCCACAGCTATGTAAACAGTATAATTATACTGCTTGTAAAGCTGTTTAAATAGCCTGTTAACCTAACTGTATTTCACATTCTTTTATATTCACCTAGATATAACTGTTAGTTAAACCCTGGCAAGACATATAGCTAAAGCTATGGTGAGAAGACTAATGTTTTCACTTGCTGTTTAGATTCTAGCTTCAACAGGAAGTGAAGTGATGTCAAGCATTAATATCAAAACTGAAGTAGCTACTACACAAAATCACCAATACACTAGGCAGGTTACAGGAATGAGAAGTTTTCCATCTTCCTATCGTCAATGATTGTTTGTAAATTGTACATTCATGCGACTAACGCATTGAACTATGACTACAAATCTATACTTATATTGACATAAAATGTTTAGCTGCAGAGTGCTTTAGCCAATAAATTTTGAGTCTTTATTATGTCATTTTGAATTATGATACTGCTCAAACCGTTTTGGTGAGAAAAATGGAATTATTAATTAATCTGGACTTGAAAATGTATTTTATGGTCCACTGTTTACTTAAACTGCATCACTCTTTAATCAGGTTATAATATACCTTATAGATCATAACAGTTTTATTTAAACAGTATACCACAGGACCTCTTGGTATATTGGTGTTCTTGAGGGTAATGAAGACAAATTCATGAGAGTGTGGATATTTACAAATGTATTAACGATATTCAGACACTGTTTGGGGGGGGGGGGGGGGGGTGGGGGGGGGGGGGGGGGGGGGGGGAAGGAGGAGGAGTGGGGGGGAGGGGGAAGTTGGTTGTAGAACATGCACATGACAACAGAAATGTCCCCAGAACTTCCAGACTGTGACAATTCAGTGGATCCCATTCAAACTAATATTGTTTCACAATTTCTTTCTCTCAGCATTATTTTACTCATTAGATGTATTCTCTCTCTTTCACAGGCTTTTTTTTTTAACAATACAGAATTAAAATTGTTTGGCTGTCACCGGGAATCAAACCCAGGACCGCCTGCTTACCCACTAGTGCTGATCTGCCACTGAGCTACGACAATCAGCCGGCAACCAAACTCTGTATTTATACTGTTACAGGGTACTGCTATGCTACAGTCTCACTCTCAACAGCAGACCCATAGAAATTTCTTTTCTTTTTTTTTTCAAAGATTCTTATTATTTGTACAGTTTTTTTTACTCTGATAATTTATCACTTCAAAATTGTAAATTATTTTAATTATTTCAATTATATCAGCCACATTACGAGGATTCAGACAACTTGGCCCTCTGTGACTGGCAAAGAACCCGTGTGGTGGCTGACCACCATCACATACACCCAAAACTAGTGTCATGTCCCAAGGGACATGTTCTAAAGGGTATATTTAAGATTCAATTGATTGGTACTGCCATCATATGATCAGATAGCTACCTAGTCTGACATACGTACATTAATAAAAATTGTTGGCTCTCAAATTCACTCTGTGCTATATTCTTTTCTTTTGTGCTAACCAAAAGAAATTTTGACACTGCATTTCTCTTAGCACAAATATTCTCATTATAATATAGAATAATTTCAACTCTAGTTTTTTATTTCCACTCTGTTGCCATTATAGCTATGTAAACAGTATAGTTATACTTTTGTAAAGCTGTTCAAATAGTCTGTTACAAAACTATATTTCACATTCTCTCATATTCACCTAGTTATAACTGTTAGTTAAACCCTGGCAACACATATATCTAAAGCTATGGTGAGAGGCTAATGTTTCTTGCTTGCTGTTTAGATCCTAGCTTCAACAGGAAGTGCAGTGATGTCAAGCAAATATCAAAACTGAAGTACCTCTACAAAATCACCAATACACTGGGCAGATTTCAGGAATAAGAAGTTTTCCATTTTCCTATCTTCAGTGCATGATTGCTCATGAGATTACATAATGAACTATGACTACAAAGCTTCACAATTTCTTTATCAGCCTTCTTTTATTCAATAGATGTATTCTCTCTCTCACAGGCTTTTTAAACAATACAGGATAAAAAAATATTTGGTCGCAACCAGGAATCGAACCCAGGACCACTTGTATAGCGCACAAGCGCTGTGCCACTGAGCTACAACAACCACCCGGCGAACAAACACTCCAATTCTGTATGTATACTGTTAAGGGGTACTGCTAATGCTACTGTCTCACTCTCAACTGACCAACGAAATTTCTCTTTTTTCACAGATTCTTATTATTTGTTGAATTTTTTTACTCATCTAATTTATCACTTCACAAACTTGTTTGTGACGCTGCTTTTCGATCTTAGACTTACATCAAGACGGGCATCGAGCACTACATGGAATAATAAGAATCTTTGAAAAAAGAGAAATTTTGTTGGTCTGTTGAGAGTGAGACTGTAGCATAGCAGTATCCCTTAACAGTATTAATACAGAATTGGAGTGTTTGTTCGCCGGGTGGTTGTCGTAGCTCAGTGACAGAGCGCTTGTGCGCTATACGAGCGGTCCTGGGCTCGATTCCTGGTGGCGACCAAATATTTTTAATTCTGTATTGTTTAAAAATCCTGTGAAGGAGAGAGAATATATCTATTGACTACAAAGCTATTTATAGATGGTTTACACCATACATTAGCCAGTATTTTTTGAGTCATAATCATGTCAATTTGAATTACTAACTAACACTGATTCAAACAGTTTTGGTATTGAGAAGAGTGGAATAATCAGGAAGTAAATCTGGATTTGAAAGTGTATTTTATGTCCCCTGTTTTTTTTATTGGATGTAGCTACAATAAATCAAATAGTCTTATAATTCTATGCATAATCTAATCAGGTCATAACCTAGACTATCAATGGTTTTGGTTTAAAAAATGTACCATAAAACCTCTTGGTGTTTTGGGATTTATCTTCTGCTACAAAATGGTTTGGAGAGTAAGGTATTTGGGGTCGAGAAATGCAACAGCTCCCTTGCAGGTGCTGAATGACCCTGGCTTGAGGTGCGTCTTTCTCTCCAATAGTCCAGTTTCCATGTAGTGCTTGATGCCAGTCTTGATGTAAAAGCAGCATCACAGTTAAACTAAAACATTTGTAGAATTTTAGAGTCTGACATATCAGAGCAGTCATCACCAGACATACTAGAGTATCACTTAACTCACCTTCATACTTAGCAAGGCAGACGAGTCCCATCTAGGTGAAGGACCAACCCAATGTAGACATTCAGTAGTTAGCTAACTTCCTAATGCCCGCCTTTATGAAGTTTTATTCTTTGGCATATCTGTCTATACTCTCACATTTATCCAAATAACCAGTTGAAAATTATGTTATTATTATGACTGTGACAATAGTTCACTGACAAAAGTCTGTAACTTGAAAGATAACTGCAAATAATTATGCTGCACTCTTTGTAATCATCAGTATCATGTAAGGCACTTGTACACTACTTTAAATATTTCTACTCATAGTTACCAACCTGCTAACATCTGTTTCAGGGGCACTCAAGACCACACCTTAAGCCACGCCTATTCAGTAGACCACACCCATTTATAAGTTCAAAGTTCAGTAAAAAACCTCATAGTTCAGTAAACAAGATAAGTAAATCGTTCCTAGACTCATCCATTAAAATTGAATAAGGGTGTGACATCTGTGCAACTACTCTAGCATGGTAATGTGGACCCAGGGCTTCTTTTACATTAGCCGTGCTCTTTGTCCTCCCACAAGAAAATTTTCAAGTTATTTCAGAGTCTGGGAATATTTTGGCGAAAAACTTGTTACATGATCACTAGACAATAAAGCTAAATTGTGCTTAGCAGTAAACATTGCTCATCTTGTTACAGCCTCAAGTACATTCATTGATACTTCAGGTCTATGATGCTACAGACCTTGTGCTGGCACTGCTAGCACTAACTGTGAACTCTGTGTGGCTTGCTAGTTGTATGTGTTGTCACATCATTTTGACCTCCATGGGAAATTGAGAAGTCAGAAAGACATAGAGTGCATCTTGCATATTCATCATCTGCATTACAAAATGACCAAGTGACTGCTGTGTTTAAGAATTTAGAGGAAGCTACCTTTATGACTCTTTCTAATCCAACTAAATTCTTCAATCCATTTTGATTTAATTGGCATAATATCTTTTTCTTAAGGGGAGGACTGGCCCTCAGCCATGATACAAACTCTACTCAACCACACAAAGACATTGAGAAGATGAATAGCTAAAGAAGCCAAGTTATCATAGGCTCCAACTGTCCTTAAATCCGAAGGACAGTCCTTAATTTTTGGACTTTGTCCTTCGTCCTTCAAAGGCTTGCTACTGCTCTATTGTTTGTCCTTAAAACAGCACTGACCTCATATAGCCAGCTATAAATAGAGCAGCTGACTTTGCACATGTCCAGCACTGGCCAGCAGAGCATGCATCACATATTTGCCATATTAATTATGAAGCACCAACAGTGTGAACCCTCAGCGCTATTAAACACTACCTAGCTATTACAATACAATCTCCTTCCAAAAGAACAAGCAATCTGTTAGCTATTTTAATGAGGTATCAAAATAGCTCGACCAATGAAAATGGTACATGTAAACGCTGTCTTCATAAGAGAAGAAGCTAAACTAGCCAGAAACACTCACCTGTATACATTTTCAACGCGAAACTTCACTTCTTTCAACTCCGTTAACTTCCCCGGAGTAACGCTTAGGAGCCTGAGCATAAAGCTAAGTATACCGCTGGCTGCAGAAATTATTTGCTCATGTGATTATGACGTGACGCTAGGGAGCGTTGCCCATAAAAGCTGGTACCTACGCGGAGTTGAAAGCTTCGCTTTTTCTCAACGAATAGCCCGAAATTAAAAAAAAGTAGCACAATAAAAGATCTTAAATCTTCGTCCTGAGTAAGTTCATACCTAAATCAGCTGTTAATTGTCAGTAATCTCCAAAATCAGTGCGTGACAGACAGACAAACAGACAGACAAAGAGACAAACAGACAGAACGACTACTATTAACCCTCTCGCGCATGCGCGCTGAGGGTTAATAATGTCACCATGTATACACTGTAACTACAACTGTAAGCTTGCATAGTTTTTAAAGAATGCAATATAAGCTATAAATAATATCCATCATGATCTGTACACAATTATTAAAATATACAGCTGCTATAGCCATGCAACTGCTGCCAGCTCTCTCAACTGCTTATTGGTCAGGTCTGAACAGCTTTCTTGCTTTCTGAGTCTCATTCCTCAGACCTCTAAACTTGTTGTGTCTTCAATAAATTATGTCTGATTATTTGCCTGGGCCTACACTGCCTAAGAAACCCAAATGACTATGTCATTTTGATCCAAGCTGGATTCAACAGTATCCAGGAATTGGGACTTCTTCCAAGGGTACGTATATATGTCATAGTTCTAGAGATACACATTTCATGTAAACATAATAACAGGTAATGCATATGCAAGATGTACTTACTGTGCATCAGACTTCAGCATATCTAATGGTGGGCTCAGTAATGTGAAAACTCATTTACATGGAAAGCATCACCAAGAGATGGCCACAGCCTGCTCTTCAAGGTCAGTGAAAACTTTTTTCCAGCCACAGGCACCTCAAGGTGTAATTGAAGCAGAGGCTCTGTGGACACAGTTTGTGGCTAAACATAATATTTCTTTCTAGACCAGTGACCATGCCACCAAACTCTTCAGTTGCATGTTTCCATATTCCAACATAGCAAAGAAATTTGCCTGTGGACACACAAAAACGGCAGCATCAAGGAAGCTTTGGCCCCCCATTTTCTATCTAAATGATATGTCAAAATTCTTTTCCATAATGATAGATGAGTCGAATGATAAAACGGACAAGTCCTGTATTATTCTTGTTCGTGTTTTTTATTCATGCGTGGGAGACGCTTGACATGCCTATTGTCAATGTGGGTACAGCCTGTAACCTTTTTGATGCCTTGAAGTTGTCTCTCAGCAATCATATTTCAGTAAGTGTTTGGCCTTTATGTCTGACACGATTAATGTGATGAAAGGCACCAGGTCGGGTGTTCAGAAACTAATAAGGAATCAGTATCCTCATGTGTTTGATGTGGGCTGTATCTGCCATCTTGCTGTGAAGTCAGGTATGGAAGTGCTTCCCATAGACATAGATCAATATATTGTTCTTGGATATATTTTATTATTTTTACCATTCCAGTAAAAGGACGCAAGAATTTTGTGACCTCTGGTATATTTCTCAATTTGATGGTTTGATATCTTATTTTCGGTCCTGTAGTGAGGCTGAGACAAGTAAAGTAGTTAGCATTCTACAACGGCTTGAAAACCCTCTTACCAAACCTCTTCTTCATTTCTTGTCTTTTGGGTAAGTTTAACCGTCTATTTCAGAAGTCAACCCAGAATACAACCTGTCAGTTGTACATAGAAATGTCTAGGCTGGTTCGTTTGTATGCCAGCAATGTTTTGAAGCCAGAGTCTATAACTGCAGTGGGTGAGGATCTCAGTAAGCTAAGCTTTGCAAGTGCAAACCAGCTAGCAGATGAGAATCTGGGATTGGGGGACTCAACATGGGAAGCTCTCTCTGAAATGGAAGAGGAATTTGATACAAAACCCTTCTACCAAGCAGTGCGGGATTTCTATGTGGCTTCATTGAATAAAATGCTCAAAAAATTCCCATTTGGGGACACAATTTTGAAGGATTTAGGCATCATAAACCCTGATATGGTCTGCACTTACAATTTTACTACTATTCAGACACTTGCAAAGCGTTTTCCACAATTAGAATTGGCTGAATCTGCATCCATTGATGCACTGAGAGGTGAGTTCATGGATTTCAAGCTATCTCCAACTGAGCATCCTACTGTAGAAATGTGCAAGTCGGCCACAGGAGATGACAAGCCAAGACTGGGGCGGTTTTGGTATGAGGTTGGTCAGATGAAACTGTTTGATGGAGAGCCGAGACTTCCTTTGTTGGTGAGGCTGATGTCAGGTTTGATGTCTATTCCTGCTTCAAATGCTGACAGTGAGAGGGGCTTTTCCATGCTTAGAAAAGTTTATCTCAGAAACAGTCAACAATAATTTCTTTAATGACCATCAAGTTCAACAGTGAAGAATGCTGTCGTCATGACTCAATTTTTAGTGAAGAACTTCTCACTAAGTGCAAAAAAAAAACAACTGTACTGCATAATAAAAAAATAAAATTCATTTACTCCATTAATGTGGGTGTGGTTGGGGTATGGTTATGTTAACTAGGGGCATGGTATAATTAAATTATAGATGGGTCTGGTTTGTGTCCTTAAAGCATTATTAGAAAAGTTGGAGCCTATGAGTTATTATGTAACAGAAGCCAAGGTAGTACATGTAGTGTTGTAAGGCTTTTGAATCCAAGCTATTATATAACAGATATTATACAACAGAAGAAGCGCAGAGTTTGTGGGTAGGATTTGTAAACCTGCGCATTGCATGCAGTTTTTCCAGGGGGGGGGGGGGGGGTACATTTTAGTAGCAAGCATTTGGAATGCCATATTTAGCTAGCAAAACCAACTACACGCACTGTGATAATTATATTCACAAGCTATGAATTTCTTTCACCACCACAGTAATAAAACACTGTGTACAATTTGACTAAACTGATTGCTAAAGATTTACCACTCTTCTGAAGGATCACAATGGGGGTAAGAATGAGTTTTTAAACTTGCTATAATATATTACTTTTTTTTTCTTGGTGTTGCCTTGTTACTTGTAATCTTTAGATTACATAGCTAGCTAAGCTTAGAAGTCTATTTAATTTGACGTATATACATGTCCAGCTATGGCACATTTTAGTCTGGGCTTCCTCAGATGAAAGAGATGTGAGATTTGTCATCTAGAGTACTTAAATACAATTTGAGCATTGCAAAATGCTTATATAGCTAATATATAAGCAAGCTATATTTACATAATTTGAGGGAAGTCTAAAAAGTACATCAGAAAAGAAGAGATGCTGAAGAGAAGTACTCTTTTTAGTTTAATATTATTATATAGCTTCAGACTTGTGTAACTGTTAAAAGATAGCAGTTGATGGACTAAATTACTGGTGAACAGAAGCTGTTCTATAACCATGTTATATTGCTGTTATATGAATGGTACTTATTGGTACACTGTAAGATACAATAAAAATATACAGCTTATTCCTATAGGTGAAACAATAATATATAATATCATCACAGGTAGCTAGTTGTAGTGGTATATTATAAGGCATAGCACATAGTAGGACTAAGTTAGCTTACACTGGACATTGTTCACAGTGAATGTTTACTACGTGTCGTGGTCACCTGACTCACATGATGAGCATGAGTGTATTCAATGTCACCTGATAGGTTATTTAACGAAAATCATAAGAGGACATGTGGGAAGAATAGCTATGGAATAAATAGTATAGTGTATACTCTAATCAGCCTCACACAATAATATCTATGGGCACAATGCTTTTATTATACCCTAGTAAAATAAAAGAAAAAAGAATATGCACATGGAATGAAGCTAGCAGACTAATTTTAGTACTATTGGCTATATTTAACTCAGACTACGTTAAGTTATACTTTCACGAGTCAAAACACCTCATATGAAAGCCAGAAAAACTGCTAAGGAATAGAAGACAAAGCCTGATTGCATGCTTAGTGACTCAATCATTAAACCCTGTAAGATGCCAGCTATTTATTTTACCACTTTCTCTTTAATGCTGAGGCTTTGTTTAATTACTATGTTCATATTAATGTTGTCATTCAGTTACCTTGTATGGTCATTATCACAATGGTGCTGGCTGTATCATTGAACACACTCTTTGTGGAAAGCCAGCGACCCACAACATGTACTAGAGAAGGCCGGACTCAGTGCAGTGCACATGATTATGATGTGAAGATTACAAACGACACCACATACATCTACGTGCATACCAACATGTGCCCTCCGTACGATAACCCTCACTGGACCAACCCAGCTCAAGCCTGTCAATTCCCCACCACTTACAAAATACCAAGATACCCAAAGGATGCAAGTATACCAATCCCGTTAGCAACCAAATTAGGAGTCTACGATAATATAACCTACTTGAAAGAGGACCCACAACCAATGCTAGGTAATGCCATAGTAACACAATGTGACAGTAGTGATGTGATTATTAAAAAAAGATATGTATGAATGTTTGTGTGGGAGAGTGAGGCATGTAGCTACCCTTTGCATTGTGAAAATATAAAGCTGGATCTCTACTTGCTTATTAATACTTGCTTAATTTTATATCTTGTGCATGAAGCTATCTGAAGCTGTGTGGAAAATTAATGTTATAGTACAATTATATTTTCTACTCTTGCTTAATTCTGATTGTTACTTTAGGTGCTATTGGTGTCTTTCTAAATGGCGTGAACATATTTGGGGTGGGGTCACCGTGTGGATTTAGCTCCAAATGTCCTGACCAGGGTGGACCCAGCAAGTACGTGGACGCTGTGGAGTCCGAAGGTCACACGGTGGACCAGTGTGGAGGACATGCGGCACCCACCAACCAGTACCACATCCACTCCGGTATAGGAATAGTGAACAGCGAAGGGCGCATGAAATGCAATATGAGTGTGGATGTGGCAGGGCAACATTCTGTGCGCCTTGGTTGGATATTTGACGGGTACGGATTGTACGGTCAATACTCCCTCAACGGTGAGGTACCGACTGACCTGGACCAATGTGGCGGACATAGCCACATGCTTAATGGCGTGGAGACTTATCATTATCACCTTCCCAGTCCTGTGCAGTTTCCTTGGACGGTGGCCTGCATGAAAGGTTGCCCATCTCTTTACAACAATCCAAGGGAGTTTGGAGCCTTCACAAATCCACCTTATAACTGCCCCAAGAGTTTATAAGAATAACACTGTGACTTGTATGTTCTTGTGGTTATATTGTATGTTAGTTGAGGAAGTGCAAAATGGTAATAATATAAATCAGAGCGGTAAAATTGTGCTATTTTTAGATGACACGTCAGCAAAAGGGACTCTCTACGGTAATTCCCCTTGCACGCATAGCTAGCTGACTCATAGTAGCTAAGTATTCATAATAAACCTGAATTGCAAGCTTAGCTTTGAAGTGATGCAATGTTTTTGCTATAAAATGGTGATCAGCCAACCAAACGGTTACAATCGGCTAGCAGCATGGCCGCAGCAACATCTTGTTCTATTACCTGTTCGAGCTGCAAGGACAAAGACAAGAGGGAGCTAACAGAGCTGAAAATTAAGTTCTATATTTTCCTGGAGAAGGTAATAAGCACACTGTTGAAGACTTCTGTAGATCCAGAGAAGGTTGTGGCCGCTCTACCACACGATACCACCGCTACTATGTCCGACTTGCAAAACAAAGAACTGACGAAGTTGTTTGAAGTCGGTAGTCCACTTTACGACGTATTGAAGTGGGACAATACGGCTGTCGTCGCTAGGTTGGTGGAAGTTAGCAACAATAATGGCTGCATGGCTGCTTTCAGGGATTACTGTGCAGAATTTATGGGATACAAAATTAGACGTGAACGGTCGGCAGTAATCGTAGGAGACAATTATGTGGGAATTCAAATTAGTGCGCAGTAAATACATCATTAATTGTCAGCACTCATTCAATTGCACAATTTGATGCTCTATTTCATCAAAATTGAACTGGAACATTAATTGATAGTTTTGTAGCTAGGTACTAGGTACAATTTAGTTGCATCATAAACTCATTTTTATTTATTCCTGTCTTTTTATTCATTTAGTGTAGAGTTTTGTTTACAAAATTCTCTGTGATCACAATATCTCAAAAACATATAAGAAAATATGTAATAAAGAGTAAATTAAATAGCTGTTATACTGTCAATTTATGAACTATCATAATATTATTAAAGAAGCTAGATGCTGAGAGAATAAAAAAAATTGACATGTAGCTAGCTAATCTTTGTCGGTGAAACCTCTGAAGATGTTTAATGTGTGTTGTTATTATTTGTTTGTTTTTTGTTATTTTGTTGCTGTTGCTTTCTTGTTTTTGTTTTTGTTTTTCTTGGTTTTTGGCTAGTTATGAGACGAGAGCAGCCTTTGGGGATGAAGATTCTAAGCCAAAACAATGCAAACATAGCTCGCTCATTTGTATGTCCCTAGGTATACCCTTCATGTTGGCCCAGCAAGCCCCATAACTATTGTATTAATTATTCTCCAACACAACATGACTATTAAAATCTTTGAGGCTAAATAAGTACGAAATCATCAACTATGACAAAAAAAGTGGGGAGTTCAGCCCATGATTATACATTTGTAACATGGGGGGAGGAAAATGAGCTTTCTTCATCATTGTATAGATAGATAATCAAGGTGTAGCAGTTTTTTTTTTGTTTTTTTTTAAGTGCTTGCTAGCTATAGCTAATTACTAAAAATGAGTGGATTGACCATACATGTATTATTACATTATGGAACACAATCTTGAAATGAATCACACTAAATACAGCTATACACACACACACACACACTAATAGTTGACTGCATTATACATGCTAACATGACCTAAAAAGTAAAATAATCTAAAAAAAAAAAAAAAGTCACATGATAATAATATAAGTGTTGGTGCTCTATAGCCTTGAAGACAATAATCCATAAAGCTTCATTCAGGAAAGGAGGGAAGAATTCAGTTACTCCATCCTCATCAGTCCTAGCAGTAGGTAATAAAAAATTACACCTTTTAAGGAATTATTCTGATCACCAAAGCCAGAAAATTGATTTAAAAATGACATAGTGCTCGAAAACGTGTTGAATATATCCCTTCTTTCTCTCTGTGCCTTTGTAATTAATTGATGAATCGTGTGCGCAAGTGTGGGAGTGACGATGCCTTTGGTCAAGTATGATCTTCACTAAGAACAACTGACTCTCTTCCTGGAAGACTCCCATCACACTGATACAGCAATCTAGGATAAACTGGTTCTCCATTTGAAGATTTAGACGGTGACGAGCACCTAACGCATTCCACAAGATTCTCATTGGTTTCTCCATGGTTCTCTTCTGTATCAGACCAATCTTTAAGTAGTAAAACGTAATGTTGCATCCTCTGGAATATATCTGGATTTTCATCCTCCAAATTCAATAGTTTTATAAAGTTTAGAAGTGGTTTATGATCTTCCTCTATCTCACTAAAGAAGCTTGATAACAGTGAAGTACTGGGATCCTTCCTCTCTAGAGCTGCTTTAGTTAAATCCAAATCAAACGTATCGAGGGTAAAAAGGAGAGCTCGTTCTAATTTGTCGTCTGGAAAAGTTTCTATAAACTCTGGCGAAATTAACATATTTTTAATCGGCAGGATTAGAGTTTTAATACCGTCAGTTCGTACCCTAACGGGTAGGCGACAGTCTCCACACGTAGGTCTTTCGCACTGGCAGACTTCATAGTGCAGGCCCGCCATGAGTCTAAGCAACAAATTTCACTGCACTTCAGGTACAATCAATCAGGAAAATCTAAACAAAAAAAAAGGGCTCATGCAGGTAAGAAAAAATTTCTTTTATAATGCGCGGTTGTTTACGGAATTATGGAACCTCGGATTTTCCCCGGGGAATCCCCCGAGTTTTTCCCCGGTGCTGTCCCCGAATCTAGTGCAATAAAAGGAAAGTAAGGTCAGGACGTGGGATCTTTCTCCTAAACCGCACGCTGACTTCGACGATATAATCCACTATAAAAAAACAAAAAACTACCCCACTCCCTAGAGTTAGCAACAACCTAATGGCTAAAGCAAATATAACAGCTGGAAAGTGTAGAAAATCAAGAAATGAAGAAATTTCGGTGAAGACAGACTACTATTTGCTGCTTGAACAATTCATAGGCCAGCTACAGAAAGAAAAGATTCCTCCAGTAGAAATCATCAGTTTACTTCCAGAAGATGTAGCCAGCCAACTGACTGAAGTCAATACCATAACAGATTTGTTTAAATTTGGAAGTCCACTTTATGACATATTGGACTGGCGTAGCCTGAAATTTTTTGTGCTTGTATCAAACCTCTTCGAAGATGAGAAACTAAACAAAGGCCTCAGAAACTATTGTGCCAAATTAACCAGCTACAATATAAAGCATGGAAGTCAAGTCATTATCAGTGATACTGGAATTGTGGTGCCGCATCTTTATAGAACTCCTTGATCAACACACTCATGCACACCATCATGCAATTTGAACTTCATATGAGAAGAACAATATCTGCCAATTTTGTTTCATGTGTTTATGTGCTCAATTTCATCATCATTTTTAGTATTTTTCATAAACGTGGTAATAACGGTCTGCGTTGATAATCTAATAGGGAAGGAATATTGGCAAAAAAGCAAACCATTGGCCATAAATTGTGGTGGTAGTCTCCCTTAGTAGTAATATATGCATTTTATTTAGTACAAAACCCAATCACTTCTTTATAATGAAATTCTAATATTATTCATTGTACATTATCATTTTTGTCCTCCACCCCATCATCATCATTTCATCATCATAGTCATCATCATCTGGCATTATCATTTCATCAAAATAACAATATTATACTAGAAATGATAATAAAATATATAATAGTAGCAGCAGCAACATAATGTATTATAATAGTAGTAGTAGTAATAGTAATGGTAATAATAATATTAATAATTAATACAATTAAAATAATAATAATAATAATAAATAGTGGCTAGCTTTATAATAAGTTTTAAGTCAAATTGTATTTATGCAGACACAGATCCTTCCAGGCAATTCCAAGACAGTAATAATTTATTGTGATGTGTTATGATTGTCGATACTATTGTAAGATGCTGTAACTCACCATACTGCTGTCCATATGTAGCTACATGTATCCAGTTGTAGTTATGCATATCTTACCTAATCATCCATTTGTAAACCCTTTACCTTATGCATATGTGAGACTAAATACACCATGGACTTCCTCTTATGTCATATCTGGAAACCACGTGAACTCAACAGTTGCTCCTGGTGGAAGTGAGTTTTGAGGAAGGTGGCATACTCGTGTTACTCCCATTCGAGAGACACTGCACCACCAATGGTATGCTGGGCAGAAGAGCACGATGCAAAGCATATCAACATGACATATTAAGCCTAATATTTCAAATGAATGTTTTTATTCAATTGGTTGTGTATAGCTAGTTTATGTACCCATACCTTCAGCAGAATTTTAATCAAAAATAATTTAATTAAGCCTTTAGAATATAGCACTCATTAGCAAACATATTTGCTCCTGCAAAATGGAATCATATTCTGGTTCACAAGATTGAATGCTTAGTTGACAGTAATTTAAAAGAAGTGTCTTGGTGTGGCTGCTAACTTTCAAGCCAACAAGCTGCACTGTCTTCTGCTTCTTCAATGTCATTTTTGTATAATAAACTGTGCATTTTCCCCAGGAATTCAGTTTCCTGGAACAAGCTAACCAGTTCCTTTTCCCGCGCAACTGGTTCGCGTACTAATTAGTGGTTTATAGTATCCAGATCACCCTTTACCAACCGTTACGGCACGGTCGCGTACACGTCACCTGTTTACCTTCTCTAGCGTTCTTATAAATACCTTGCTGAGAAATCAATAATGGTGTATAGTATAATTATACTCGTATTATGTACGACTATTCAAGGAGTTTTCCCACGAAGTATGATTATTTGGTTGTTTTCACTCCTATTGTAGATACTTTAACCTATCATCTCAGTATCTAGATCAGCCAATAGCCTTGCATTAAGTCTATAGGTTTATATTAGCTACTCCCAATAACTATAATACATGTAATAATAATATTGTTATTATTTTAGTAATAATAATAATAATAATAATAATAATAATAATGTTTCATGGATAAATTTCAATACTTTTACATTCGTATATAGATTTAATTCCACTATCAATTGGAACAGTAGTTAATGAAACTGTTAACTTTTACTGTGAATCATTAGAAGATGTGTTTTGGATGTTCTCAGAGAGTAGATTGAATACTATTGCCTCCTATCATGGCAGCTATAATGAGAACCTCACTCTCACTAATGTCCAGGTGTTTCATTCTGGTACAATTGAATGCATTGGAACAACGCAAAATGAATTAGGCAGAGTTCCCTTTTTTGTATCGGGAAGACTTGATGTCTTTGGTATGTTAAATGACCACTCACTGTTCATTCTTGTCTGGGGTATATAATGTCAAGGAGAAGCCCAAATATATTTTGGTCAATATTAATTCTATTGCAATGTTAATGATTGATTATGCTAATGACTAAAACCTAAACTAAAATTAATTATAGTTACACCTAAAACATTTTAGAAAAACTAACCAGAACTAAATTTCCCATAGGATGATAATAACTAAAAACTAAAACTAAATATCATAGAGCTGAAAAGTAAAACTAAAACTAAAAAAAATATTTTTTATCAAAAACTAAAAATATAACTAACCATTTTTAGTGACATCACTAAAAGAAGATGAATGACTAGTGATAGTCCCAGGAAGCAAAACCCTAAAATTGATGCCTTGAATTTAAAAAAAAGATTGAATTCTAAAATACATTATACATGATTTGGACATGAATAAAGAGTAGATAAGTTAGCATACAATAGTCTGTGGGTTGTATTAGTATAGAGGTGTCCTGAATTCCTGGACAACCCCCTGGATCCTCCACAGTACACCATAATATAAAGCTTAGAAAGCAACATATTGATAAATATATATAACAGCTATTGTAGTTAGCCTGGCTTAGCAAGACCCTTTACCTAACTGCAACGTGACGTGGAGAAAAGGTGTACAAGACCCCCCCCCCCCCCCCCCCCTCTCCCAGTTAATGCAGTGATTTATTAATTCCGTATCATCAATCAAGAACCACCTTAGCTCACTTTTGCCATAGATATACAACACGCGTTGTATATCTAGCTATGCTTTTGCTCACTGAAAACCCCAAAATTATGGGGGGCTCTAACCTTCAGAGTCCCCCTTCCACTTACACAACTGTCTCTATTGGTATTATCCAAATGATATCTTGGTGGTGATATTTGTTACAATTAATACTCTTATTATTTTGTAATTTGTGTGAATATAGAAGGACAATTGATTAATCAGAGTGTCCCAACCAGTAAATTCGTCCCATTCGAGAACCAAATTACAAGGCAATGCAGTACAGTGGCAAGGCAAGCTCCGATATCCTGGGCAGCGTACTACTCCAACGGAGCCTCCAGTACAATAAACTCCACCCACTCAACTTTTGCTCCCACTGAGCGTGCCACTATCGTGACGGAATCGCAGAACGGCTCAGTTTTATCGCTAGTTGCTTCCAAACTCTTATTGAAATCAGTAGAATGTATGACAGTTGATTCCAATTTTCGACTGATATCTTCTAGGAGAACGGTGAAAGTTTATAGTAAGAACAATTAATTTTAAGATCTGAAAACAACATTGTATCTGAATATGTAGCCCCCACTAGAGGCAGCTATGTCAATTTGGCTATGACCACCAATGTTCACAAAAATAAACGAGTCATAATTACGGCATATACCTATTAATTTTTCCTTGTTTTTGTATTTAATTTTCACTTAACCTTAATGACCGCTAAACAGTGGTTTAATTGAGTAATAAAAAACTCAAAATAGCTAACTTAATAACAAAAAAAAACAACATCAAAATTGAAAACTCAAGAAATGTACACCATAAAAAGGCGGGATACTTTAAACTACGTCGTGATCTTTGAAAAATACGGGTGATATTGAACACAATAAAATGTCTTAGCTACTTGAATTGAATACTCTAATGCGATTTTTGATATGAATAAATAAAATTAAGGATTGATGTTTTACCTTTAGTTTGATAATATTTGGAAAGAAATAAACAGTTTATTTAATTATATTAAATATAGCTAGTCCAAACACAATTATTTATTGTGTAGCTAGTAATCAACTACATATATATTATTATTATTTTCTAGAACAGAATGTGCTTGATATAAGTCAAACTGGAAGAATGGAAGTGGAATACGGTGCATTTGTGAACATCATTTGCACCCAAACAGCTCCTTACACGCCTATTCATTGGGCGATAAATACCACAAGTAGTGGTCTAATTAATGCTCATAGAACAACTAGCAGTTTGCGATCTATTGGCTTGGAAATAACCAGTCCTTCAAGTTTACGCAGTGTTTTGAGATTTCATGCCGAAGATTCATCTCTGGTGTCCGTGCAGTGCCGAGCACTGGAGTACAGAAGTATGGAACCCAATGTAAACCTCACCTCTCTGTATACGGATTTTGTGTACTTCATTATAATGAGTAAGTTTATTACTTTACGAGATTTTATTAATCATCAGTAGTAGAAATAAAGGAATGAGTTAAAATGATGCGAATTAATGTCAATATATTTCACTCAGATAACATGTACTCTATTAAATATCTCAATTTGCATTGAAGTCAATTATATCTCGTTTATAGGGCTTACACAGTTAAGTCTATACCCTCATATAAGTGTAATGATGTCTCGGTATGGCACACCAGTTACTGTTAATTGCACTCAATCCTATCCTACTGCTCGTATTATATGGATTGGGTACTACAAAGGTGGTACAGTTAAACTGGGATTTCCTGAAGATAACCAATTGGCATCTTCTGGAGTTCAAATTGTAGACCGTGGTAATTATTTCTCAAAACTTACATTTGGAGGTGAAGATCACACTCTCAGCAGTGTCCAGTGCCAGAGCTTTAATATTAACAGGAATCCCATATTTTCAAACAGGCTAACAATAGCATTATATGGTAAGCTGATTAGTAGCTGTGCTGCTATGGCCATAAAGAATGCTTACCTAATATTGTGGTTTTGTGTCGTTTACTGAGTGCATGAATTAACTATAAAGAGCACATGTCATATGGCTTTCTCTGGACATATAACTACTTATTACTACTCAAATGCTAGAGAAGAGGTAACACAGGTTGTTTCTTTAGAAAAGTGTTTGTTATGTATAGCTAATAAAAGTATCACCTTACTGAACAACAAATATTTGGCACATGAAATTTACAGGGAACAAATCAGAGCTGGCAGGAATATTATTACATCATGGTGAAGTATTGGACACAAGAGTTTTCAAAGGGAGATGCTTTAGTACTAATACTCAAGTTTGCCAAGCAACTACTAATGCAGCTATCTGGCAAGGTAGAGATTATTGAGATGGCAAAGGTGCCATTTACTGTCATGTATTTTTGTAATAGAGTAACTATCATTTTCTTGTTGAAGTGCTGACAACCAATGGGCAACCAACTTTTCTAGCTAGCAGTATAATTGCCGTATAAATACAGAGTTAGAAAAGTTTATTGCCATTTTGTCATCATAGCTCAGTGATTAACTAGCACTTGTGCAGTAAGCATGTGATCCTGGGTTCAAACCAGGGGACATCCACAGTTGATAATATCAAAACATCAGCTATTAATTGTCTAGCAAGTTGTTATGTAAACGAACACAAAGTTATTGTCATGGCAGTCTTATCTCTCCTTCACAGGTTTTTTTTGTTTGTTTTTTAACAATTACAAAAATTAGAAAATGTTTGGTTGTCACTGGAGTTTGAACCCAGGACCACTTGTTTAATGCACAAGCACTCTACCACTGAGCTACGAACCAATGGGCAACTGAACATTTCAATTCTGTATTTATACTGTAGGGGTACTGCTATGCTACTGTCTCAGTCTCAACAGACCGATGATATTGTCTTTCTTCCAAAGGCTCTGCTGACTTATCACTTCACAATTTCTTTGTCAATATTATTTTACTCATTAGATGTATTCTCTTTCTTTCGCAGACATTTTTTTTAACCATACAGAATTTTAAAAATTAATGGTTATCAGTGGGCCTATAGCTTTGTCAAAACAGTGGGCATACGTTTTGTCATAACAGCATTTGAATTTCTTTTTCATGTTTTTTTTATCTAGCATTATGCCCCACGCTAACTCAGCCAAGTGTTGGTGATATTATTCAAATCAGTAACAGAGTGGGTTCTCACGCTAAATACAGGTGCCCTAACCTGTACGAGTTAAATACTAACTTTAGCATCAGAGTTTGCCAGATAAATGGACGATGGAGTGGATCTGAACCTCGCTGTGTGCGTAAGTAATTAGCTACTTGTGATAGACTGCTGTATTTGTTCCATGTGCATCCCGCTAGGTAATATATAAACAGCTGGACATTAGGGGAAGTCCCCCTATTATTTCATAAATAATAGATTATTTATTTTACTGAAATAATAGAAGGAAGTCAGCTTTAGAGGCAAAACTTAGTTATTGGAGCATGTCCACAACAATTTATTAGTGAATTAATGATACAGTAATTTCAGCTGAAGAGGACTTTAATTTAGCAGCACTGAGTTATATAATCCATTGTTAAGATAAACCATTATTCCATAAATAGCATTTAACAACTTTTTTCTCTTTTCTCCCTTTCCATGAGCTCTTATTTGTCTAGAATATTCTTCAGTGAAATAATGAAATAAACATGCAGTAGAGAAGGAATTATTTTAGCAATATAGCTTTGAGTTATTATTAGCTATACCAGAAAGTTGATACTTTTGATAGCTTAGAACTGTTTTTACAACTTTTATGTTGAAATTGATATGCGTACACTAGTGGTGTGCTTGAGCACAAATGGCGAGCGAGCCTTGAACTACACTATTGTTATTCAAACTACTAAAATAAAGTCGAGTTGTTAAATTACGCATATATGGTAAAGGGGGTCCAATGCCATAGTAACCACTCCCCTCAACTGTTTGAATTGAAAAAGAAGCAACAAAATCAAGTCACGTTATTTAAAAATTTCTTTGTGATATTCTTAATAGTAGTTGTAACGCACAAGACTCACACAACTGAACATACCTACGCAAGACTTACCTTCGTGGTTTGTCTAGTGGACAATGAATTTTAAAATAAATGCTGTTGAGTAGGGCTTATAATTGTGACAAATAGCATAATATTAACTTAACACCGCCACTAACTCGAATAGAAATGGAGCTCCAGTAAGTTTTTGCACCCGCAAAACAATTCAAAGCGGTAAACAATTCCATTTCTAAGGTGATACGGGTAATGGTCGCTACACCAGAGGATTCTGTTTAGTGAAGTTTGGGACGGGGTCAAACGCAGAGCGAACACAAAAATACGGAGGGTCAAAGTACAAAATGACATACATATGTCCAAACATTATATCTAAACTAGTGGTGTGCTTGAGCACAAATGGCGAGCAGCCTAAAGACTATACTATTTTTATATGAATGATTTTGACTTCTAACACGGAAGCTACTGAAAATAAGTTAGCATACAGGGTAAAGGGATTTCAGTGCCATAGTAACAACTCTCTGCAACTGCTTGGAAGGAAAAAAACAACAACAAAACAATACACGTTATTTTAAAGTTTTCTTTGTGATATTCTTTAGCTAAGTAGTGGTTGCAATACACAATGCTTTGACACAACTGGACATGCACCTACACAGACTTACCTTCGCAGTAGTATAGTGGACAATGTATTTTCAAGTAAATACTGTTGCGCACGGCTTATAACCATGAAATGGAAGTCCCTTAAGTTTTCATGTTTGAACTGCACCCGCAAAAGAATTCAAAACGGTAAACAATTCAATTTCTAGGGTGATACGGGTACTGATCGATAAACCAGAGGATTCTGTTTAGTGCAATTTGGGACGGGGTCGAACACATAACTAACACAAAAACGCGAGGGTCAAAGTACAAAATGACATACGTACGTCCATACATATATACAAACATCCCCGATTTTTTCATTTATACCCCTGTAAGTGTCTCGCTCGCTACGCTCGCTAGCCGATAAATAAATAAACAAACATCCCCGATTTTCGATTGTGTTACCCCTGTAAGTGTCTCGCTCGCTCGCCAATAATTATGGAAAAAAAAATTTTAATTACAGTTCAAGGTTGCCCACTTAGTCCATTCCCAGATGATGCTATTCATTCGGTTGTTGATCAAGGCAGCTTCACTAGAACACTACATGGAAGTAGAGTAGCAAATTTTAATACCACAGTACTTTTTGTGTGCGAGTCCAATTTATTTCTGACCATTTCTTATAAATGCAAGGCCCCAGGGACTTTGGTGGGTGATACCAGCAAATGCAGTAAGTCAAATTGATTTAGATATTCCTCAACCATGTAATATAAAGCTAGCTAGCTAGCTGTATAGCTAACAAAATAATATTTTATTTAAAGCGTTTTTTTGTCTTTTTTTAATTTTTTAATTTTTTTTTATGTTTAGAATTATGTTAGGCTTCATATAATTATATGTATTGTAAAGTTTGAGAACTAATTGCTTCATGGAATAATATACTTTATTCTACTTCCTTTGTGGTATTAGTTATTAGTTATTAATTCAATTATATGTGACAGGATCTGAGAAAACAGCCCACTTCGCGCAAAACATGAAATTGAGATACAGGCAAAAACATCGAGTTGGGCATAGAAATTGGAAAACATTTATATTTGTTCATACCAATCTAAAACCCTTTGCCTACCTACTGACAAAATTTGAAGTGTCAACGACAAGTATTTCATGGCGAGCGTGTCGTTAGAAATGCCGCATTTCTTTCTCTTGCGGTCTTTCAAACGCGTTTTTGTCAATTTTTCCGAAATAGCGTGGTAGAACAGGCGAAACTTTAACGGCACATAACTCGAAAACTACTGATAGCCTGCTAATTATTTATGGCTCATTTTGAAGAAATTTTTAAGGAGTACATAGCAAATACAAAAATAAAATTTTGATGGAGTGCTCCAAGTGGGCTGTTTTCTCAGATCCTGCCACATATTTTGTTTACAGTCATGTTGTTTAAACTTTCTATTCCCAACACAACACAGTAAGAATATGAACATGCAAGAAATAATGTGTGGTATATCAAGAGTCTTGTTTGATTCTTGATTACTTCTTTACATCCTGTATTACATCATCTCATGCTCTGGTTGTAGCTATTTAATTCATTGATTTTTTTAAGATTAAGTGTGTGTGCTGATTTGTGTTATCTTGTTGTCCATCTATTATTGAATTACTTTACTCTCGAACCCAGCAGTTATAAGATACAACAATTAGGCATAATAATTGGAACAGTTAATGATCAGCTGCTTTTTATGTTGTATGTTTATTGTATTTACAGAACAAACAGGTTCTGCTGCTGCGAAAAAAGATTGCCAAAATAAAGTGTATATGATGCAGGGCATCTCAATGTTTATGTTAATCATTAGCAACTTTATTGAAGTCAAAACTAGGTAGATCTAACAATGATTATATGATAGTATTGAATAAAAAGTGAGAAAAGTCTTGTAGCTATTTATTTTGTGGTAGCTTTTAATAATAACTATATGAAGCTACAGTTGAACTGCTTGTTTAAAGCACGGGTAACCTGTGCTATTAGGGATCAATAGACTCGTAAAGCAATTGAATACTTCACTTCATTTCTCATGCTATTAATAACTATACCTTGATAAATTATTCTGAAATAATTTTTAGAATAACAGGTAACCAAAAGAATTGACAAAATTTACACAATTGCTGCACCACTCTCTGGAACTGATCAAAATCCAATGAACCAGCTTGTAGTAGCTACTTTCAAGAAAAATTTGATCAGAATCATGATGTGTTGATAAAAATAGTGTGCAGCATTAGGCTGACACACACTTTTTTCTTCCAAAATTTCTGAATTAAGTAGACTTTGTGTTGTCTTTTAGAAAAGAATAATATGGGATTGTCTATCTTTACAGCAGGTAATTGTGTACACTCAAAGTTGAGACACATCTTCAAATGTATTGATTGGTAGAATCACTTTGAAATTACTCCAACATCTTGTAGCTGAATGAAGGAGAGATTAAAATACTGGACTTCCAAGCTAATATCACACAGTAAACAACAACAGCAAAATTAAAATAAAAAAGTAAAAATACTCCCAGTGTTGAAATTGAGCCGACAGTGGATGGCATGGAGCTAGCTATTTGCTAAGGCACACATGAATTGAGAAAAATACGAACCTGTTAGCTTATCTTTTCTAGCAAGAGGCTTGGATAGGCACATACATGACTCATGAAAAGAGTACTGCATTTTGACAGACAGAGAATTTGAAAATGTCGCATGGACATAAGGAGCAAAAAGAGGTGCTGTTTTGGTTCTATTTATTACACTTATCGTACAATATGGGGATGACATTTCACTCACCTTCAGCTCGTGAAAATACTAATGCGTGCTCTTAAAATATCCCCTCATATCGTATGCTGACTCATGCAAGCAGTATTATAATTATGTATTTCAGTCATATTAAGTATTATAGTAGCTATGAGTGCAGACAGATACCACATAATTTGCACCTTACCCTTCCCTAGTCCGGCATAGCTAGACCCTTTACCAAACCGCTACGCTGGTAACGGGGGGTCTGGGGACATGGCCATACCAAATTTGTTCTGCTGCACGTCCATTACCGTTAGCAAATTACCGGGAATAGCCCTCCTCAGCCACAAATAGAAATTCCTGTGCGTGTCAGCCACCCTTCCAACGCTAGGTTTAGCAATCATGGCTAATTTGCGGTAGAAATTCAGGTATAAAGGAGGTGGGGCACTCACCACTTCCACATTCCTCCAGAATAAATTTGGTACGGTGATATCCCCAGACCCTCCACGCGCTTTACGCGCTATGTGGGTCTGGCTACACCAGACTAACCCTTCCCATTATAATACTCAATTGCACACACAAAATCTTTTTTTTTTTTTTTTTGTTCATGTCAACAAAGTGATAATGTCCTATAATTGCTATAAAAAGTTGATTGGCAATAATGTTTTTAGTTCAGTCAAAAGATAAAAGCTTAACTTCAAAAGTGTTTGGATCACAACTGATCAGGGTTGATGTAGGCAATGTCATCCCATGGATGTCGATACAGGCCTTGCTTCAAACGCTTCTGATCCAAATAATGACCTGTTAATAATAGGAGCGAAGATAATTATCAAATACATTGCTGAATGGTGGTAGTATATTTACATCCCAATTATTTGGAAAGAAGTTTTTTATCGTACAGGGAAGAAAAACAAAACAAAAACAACAACAACAACACACATGCTAACAGTGCAAATATTTCTTCTCACCAATAAAGCCCATAGTCCTTCCCAGCACAAATAGGCCATTCAGAGACCCAATCTCCACATATTCTGCACACTCTTCACTGCAAGAAACATATTATAACAAAGAAATGTTTACAACTTGTAAAATCAAAGAATCAATTATACAAGTAGGATTGTGATCAGTAATTAGATAAAAATAGCAGTCTTCTCTAGAGAATTTAAAAAATAATTTTTGATGTAAAATTAATTACCATTAGAGATAGAAGATTAAGACAAGTTCCCCCAGTTACATATATATCTTACATACCTGGTAAAGGCTCCACTGTGCCTCAGTAGATCCACAAAACTAGTGGCAATGACTCCATCGACATTCAAAATCAGATTAGGCTTCTAAACACCACAGAATACAAATACAAGTGGGGGAAAAAAACAGAAACAAGTAAATCTTAAAAATTGAAACACTCAAAAAGGGTAATTTACAGTCAAAATGATGTGGCAAGGCACACTGTTAAGCTTCACTATTGCTAAGTACTGTAACTTAGGAATCTAAAAGTACGTACTTTAGATGTTGTTATCTTCTCCACTTCAATAGCGTAATCAAGAAGAGGTGTGGCAGGAAAATTTTTCTTCACAAATTCTTTAATGATGACCACCCTCATGTCGGGGTTGTTGAGCTGTACACACAGATAGGACAAAATGTTCAAATATATGAATACAGTCACACCATTACTCAAACTAACAATGTTAAAAAACCTAGCACAATATCGCATTTATTAAAGTGATTCATTTTTTCCAATGAAAATACACCACACGAACACATATTAGATATAATATAATGATCATTAATATGAATGCCGTCCCAAAAATACTTAACCAGTACGCATTAAGGGGCAAAGAGGGAGGGACCGTTGCCTCCCAAAAAATATTTTTGTACTAACATTTACATTTGCAACATGAAACCAGCATACTAATGTTATGCCAGTAAGCACTGCAAGGTCTCATACTACAGAATGTGTCTGTATTTTGCTCTCATTGCCCCTCCTAAATCTAATAAAGTTGCTCTTACCCCTCTTAGATTAACTAGTGGTGTGCTTGAGCACAAATGGCGAGCGAGCTTTAAACTACACTGTTGTTACTCAAACTACTAAAATAAAGTTGAGTTGCTAAATTACTAATATACGGTAAAGGGGATTCAATGCCATAGTAACCACTCCCCTCAACTGTTTGAATTGAAAAAGAAGCAACAAAATCAAGTCACGTTATTTAAAATTTTCTTTGTGATATTCTTAATAGTAGTTGTAACGCACAATACTTTCACACAACTGAACATACATACGCAAGACTTACTTCGTGGTTCGTCTAGTGGACAATGAATTGTCAAGTAAATGCTGTTGAGTAGTGCTATAACTGTGACAAATAGTGTATTAACTTACCACCGCCACTAACTCGAATAGAAATGGAGCTCCCAGCACCCGCAAAACAATTCAAAGTGGTAAACAATTCAATTTCTAAGGTAATACGGGTAATGGTCGCTAAACCAGAGGATTCTGTTTAGTGAAGTTTGGGACGGGGTCGAACGCCGAGCGAACACAAAAATACGGAGGGTCAAAGTACAAAATGACATACATACGTCCAAACATATATATAAATAAATAAATAAACAAACATCCCCGATTTTTTCATTTTTACCCCTGTAAGTGTCTCGCTCGCTACGCTCGCTCGCCAATTATTTGCATACATCTCCACTTACCGATTTCACTTTGTGTCCGATACCCATAATCAGCTTGTGCTGTCTCCTCATAGAGTTCACAAACTCCATAGGAAGCATATTAGAGTCGTAAGCCTCTCTGAACTGCTGGGCAGCCCCGTCCAGTGCTCCTCCAAATCTGTCCCCGATAGTGAGGATCCCCGAGGCCAGAGAGGAGACCAGGTCTTTGCCGGCGCGGGCTGTGATGATGGTGTTGTGAGCCCCGGAGACTGCCGGGCCGTGATCAGCTGTCACCATCAGACACATCTCTAGGAACTTGCACGCGTACTCTGGCAATCTGTCAATGAAGGTCAGATCAACAATGAATTTTAAAAACTAGAAAATGGCTGATTATTAAAAGATTCATTACTTCATATGTACTTCAGAGGCACAATCAAGTAAAAGCTTGGTAAAATTTGATCAAATTATTGTACCAAAGGGACAAAATTCAGGGGTGGAGGGAGAGAAAGTATTAAGTTTTAATCGATGTATGGCTTTTGTTGCAGTGGAAATTAAATAACTAGAAAAGTGCTGCTTTTAAATGCTTCATTACTCTACACTTCAATGCTTCATTACTCTACACTTCAATGCTTCATTACTCTACACTTCAATGCTTCATTACTCTACACTTCAATGCTTCATTACTCTACACTTCAATGCTTCATTACTCTACACTTCAATGCTTCATTACTCTACACTTCAAGAGGCACAATCAAGATAAACTTTGTAAAGATTGATAATTTTTGTTCACTAAAGGGAAAAAAAACCTTTAGGGGTGGAGGGAAAGAAATTATTGAACTGGAATTTTCTCTTGCTACGTATGTATGTACAATTTTCACTCCCTCTCCTCCACCCCAGAAATCAGACCATGCGATCAAAGGAATGATCATGCTAATTATCAAACACACTAACAAACTTCACACATATTATTATTATACATTCTAACAATACACGTACCTTCTCTGGAACCACAGTAGGCTGAGCACGCCTCCAATGCCAATATTTTCTTTGAATACATCCGAGATGGGCATGCCTGCATACAGAAGTTCCTCCCCCCTCTCGTCACAGATGCTGGACATGAAGGAAGCAGGCTTGCGGATGAGGCCCAGTTCCTGCGCCCACTTGTAGTCCATGGGGACAGTGGGCGGCTCCTTCTCTGGCACAGGGATGACTAGACCGGCGCTCACCAGCTGCTCATAAACCTCACTGGAACACAACAAGAGGGGAGAGCAAGTGATTAACAAGTGTGGGTGGGACCAGGAGGTGTCAGAAGTAAGAAGTAGATTGTTACAGAATGAATCTTACCCTATCATAGTTCCCAGAGTGTCGAAACTGTCAGGGACATGTGCTCCTGCTTCTAATAGAGCCTACAGTTTGAATACAAATAAGTGTATAAATTAGCAGTGAGCTTCAGCACAAACGGTGAGCGAGGTCGCCTAGCTATAATCCATTTAATTGTGTGTTTATGTAAGTTAAACTGTATCCCTCATGTAGTATAGAACACTGACGTCAAAGTGTATTTGCCATTTTAACGGTGTTGAAGAGACGTAGTGTACTTCAGGGGCTCAAGCAGTCTGCTATGCATTGATCAGCAGTTGAAGTTGAAGAACTGTACTTGTCATGTAATGGTGCTGAGTAAAGCTTAGTCCTCGTAATTCACTGTGAGTCATTAGGGGATTGACAAATAAACATGTTGGTTTGCCTCAAGACTAGTCTGCTTTTCAAGACCAAAAGTTATTGCCAAATTGTCAATAAAGTTACGAATTGAAGCAAATAGTTGCAAGTGCAAAAAAAAGCGGTCGCACATAATATACATATATCGAAATCTCAATTGAAGTTCACCTGATAGTATCTCACTCGCTTCACTCACTTGCCAATAAATAAATAACTTAATTAACAATAATGATGATGGTGATGACTATGATGATGATGCCCCAATATTATTTTAAGTTCCCCAGATGTCACCCCAAACAACATATAAACATACCTTGTTCTTGGCCACGGCAGTTTCCCTCTCAGCGTTGGCACAGGCTCCTGCATGTCCGAACTGGACCTCGGCTGTGAACATGTGAGCACATGTACCAATACACCAGGCCACGACTGGCTTGAACAGACGCCCCACTCTGATAGCTTCACACAGACTGTATTCCTCTATACCTCCCACCTAAGGGTAATAAGAGATACATACAACCATTGAGGGAGAAAGGGGGAGGGGGATAATAATAAAATATTGACTACTATACAGAAATTAGAAATTAGCTAATGCTTATCCTTTCTTATAAGCACATTTTCAATACCATAACACTCGTATCAATGGTAGACTTTTTCTTCATTGTTTATTTATTTATTTATTTTTTTTAATAACTGCCACAAACACTGGACTCTTCTTATGTATTTAGTATAAATGTCATTAGATTACTACTAATTCTCTATCCGTTGCAAGATATACTAAAAAGACCTTACCTCTCCTAGAATTACTATCATTTTCACATTGGGATCATCATGGTAACGTATCACATGATCCATGAATGTGGTTCCTGGATATCTAAAAATATAAATATTATTTAAAATCACAATAACAAAAAATCTTCATAAATCTGGACACATATTAATTGCCATTTTATAAAGCACAATTTTATCTTTATTCAGGTAAGCTATGTAACTCAAATAAATTTGCAAGGATATATCTCTATGTCTTGCATACAATTTATTGTGGGCATACATGTACCCTATTCTACTAATACCCTGTGTGCGTGATGAAGTTTTATGGCAATCTTCAATAAAGCTTGCTTCCCTGACTTGAAAGAAAAACCATTTCCTACTATACAGTAACACCAAACTTACCGGTCTCCTCCTATGGCCACGCCCTCATAGACGCCATTTGTTGTTCGTGATATGATATTGTTGAGTTCATTGGACATCCCTCCTGATCTAGACACATACGCCACACAGCCCGGTCGATACAACTTGGACGACAGGATGTTGTCTATCATCCCACCGGTGTTGCCAATCTTGAAGCAGCCGGGCTTGATTCCTCCCACCTAGTTCATAGTGCACATTTTTGAGAGGCTATTAAAATGGTGCTGCGTGTCCTAGACTCTCTCATATTTATGATAACATTATAGATTTTAACTCGTATCTACAATCCGAACAATCTCATTTCAAATTAAAGGACAATTTTACTAATTGAAAGATTACATGGGTGGATTCTGTGCTAATGACAGGGACAGGCTCAATACAAAACTTATGAAATTTTGGTATGCTCAAACCATCCAATCAGATTGCTCAATTTGCAGTATATTTCATAACTACCTCCTAGGAGGTGAATAAGTGAACCGTCCAATCAAAATTAGTTTTCATACATTCCTATAGCCTAGAGCCATGGTACAAGTCAATCGTTTGGTTGGCATTTACATTATCCTAAGGCCTTTGGCCTCGTACCGACCTCCACATTGTGCTGCAACTTATACTAACACCTACTATGTGGCAGATAGCTGCTATCAGTTACACGCACACACATTACAAGTGCATGTGATACTTACAGTGGCAGGTCCAATGATAGTCACGTCGTTCTTGGCGGCTATTTGGATCAGCCTCTTGGTCTTGTTCTCTGGAATGCCTTCAGCAATGATTGCTATAGTCTTAAACTGTACAATTACAGTAACATAGGCCAGAAAATTTTAAACTAATATTAAACTATAAATTAAAAAAAAAAAATACTAACTAGAGGCGTTTAAATGTGAATATACTAACAAATTTAAGACAAGAAGTAATAAATTCATGATTTCGTTTAAACAGAAAAACCTTAAGACACAAGGAAAAACTAAAAAAACAAAAAAAAAACAACAACCAACATCATCACAACAAACCAATTAATGACTACTCCTTACCTTATTTAGACTAATGGCTTCCAGAGTGGCATCATAGGCTGACCTCAATGATGCAAAGTTGATTAAAACATCTGCTTCAGGATGTTTGGCCACTGCTTCACTCATATCCTTATACACTGCATCACACAGGATAATAAAACTGTGTTTTTACCTGCAATGACCACTTACCAGGTATCATGATTTCCTTGTGGCCAAAGTAGAACTTCTGCTTGTGATTACCACTGGAAATTGAGGGGGAGGGGGGTATAACAAGATTGACAATACCCAAATTGATACATATGTATATACATTTTAGGCAGAGACAAAAAAAAAGTATTCATTTCCTAATTGTTAGAATAGAATGTTCACAAAGACAAAGACTGGATAGAATGTTGACGAGTTAATATGCTTTCTGGAAAACTAACACATGAGGGTAAAGAACGCCAGTGCTTTTAAAAATTTGACAAAAAAATCATGCCTAAATTAACCAGCAGAGGGGAATATTGGCCGGCATAACCATTGATGGTCACTAATTATTAGAACCACACAATAAACTATTAAGACTTTAAGCTGACTGTAAGCTGATTTTGTTGCAAATGAATGTATTCAGGCCTCACCTAAAAGGGTACACCATTGCTGCAACAGAAGGCGTCTCTCTGGAGCACACATGGTCATAATCCAACATTCCCTGCACACACACACACACGTGAAAGGTGATAGTGTAACAATTGTATTTCAGTGTTAACCTACTTGGACTGCCCTCGGCTGCATCCCCCAAATAATGCCCACTGATGACGGAGTGAACAGCATGGGTTTGGGAGGGTAAGCATCTTCCAGTTCCTTAGTCCATACACTCAACTATACACATATAACCACAAACACATCATCACACTCCCACAACATAAATCTGCACTTGGTGTGTACAAACACTGACAAATAATGTCGATCTGCCAAACGCTTTAGTAAATTGATGATACACAAGAAATTGACATTCTAAAGAGACAGTGTTTCCTATTCTATATGCACATGCAATTAACATTTGATACTACAAAGCCATATCAAAAATAAAATGGTGTGGTGTGGGCAATAGATATGATTGATTGGATCATAAAAAGCTTTTATATCAATATTCACTTAGTACTGTTTATTCAAAATCTTGTCCAAAAACATAACACGATTTTCATTTGGTAATTCCACTCATAAATTGAACTATATTAAAATTAGAAAACTATGTAAGTCCTAATGTAACACAACACTTACATAAGTGTCAACCTTACTAACACTAAATGAGGTCATGTATTCATGCTACTCTGCCCACGTCTCAATCGTGGTGGGCATGATGAACCTACCGTCACAGCCCTGGAGAGCCTGGGAGACGGGGAAGTTCCTTCTGCCAGTTCAGTGATAGAATTAGTGGAGGAAGACTGGGAGGAAGGCAACATAGACAACATCTGCACATGTGCAAACACACAAAAGCACACACACACAGAATAATAAGTCAATAGCTATTAATATAGCTTTATACTACATGCAAGAAACCATTATAGTTTAATTCAAATGAGACAGGTCTAGGAAAAATCTACTAAAACACGGCATCTTTTAATCCTTTTTTCCCCTTCTATCAGTAGGCTGTATGAGGCCTGGGGGTGGCGTCCTCCAAGTTTGGAAGCTGTAGTACAAGCCATTTTTGCCTTGCACACTACAACAATTCATTATTTTTGTTCATTTTTATTATTGCTGATTTCAAGAAATGCCACATAATGGAGTTGCTAAGGCTAAGGGGTGTCTCTTATATTCTGTATGTATACTATTTGTGTGTCTCTGCGACACTATAAACAAATCTGGTCGCCAGCAGACTGAAAGAAGTTACAACTGGGCTTCATTGAAGCCTGTTTGAGAAACTACGTATGCTCGTGGCCGTTAGGCTTCACTGGATTGAAAAATATTATTTGCCACGTTTAGGCTAATTTCCCAAAAGTGGTCACAAAAAATGATAATAAAATATACCTAAAATAGTATGTAAAAAAAAAAAAGTAAAAGAAAAAAAGTAAAAAAATTTTTTTTACACGTGGCAAAATAAATAGTACCTACAACATAATTTCACCTTGGTAAGTCCTTCCGTTTGCTTGGGAATAGGCTGTATTTTCAGTGCCATACCCACTATAGCTGTCATGTGAGTTTCAGGGCCAAATACATGCATCTTCAGTCCCAACTTGGTACCAGTCTCCCGCATGAGCCTGAGACCTTCCTGATAGTTAGGACCGCCTCTCCTCACAAAGATCACGATGTTGGCCTTGATTAGCTCGTGCTGGTATTCGGTGAGGGCTCTCACAATACCCTTGAACGTAGCAGCCACGTTGGTGAAATTGGCAATGCCTCCACCGATAATTAGCACCTTTCCAAGGAGGTGTGTCTCCTTGGTCATGAGACTGAGGATTGTTTTGGCATACTCGAATGTTTGGCTTTCACTTGGAGCTCCTGCAGGGGGGAAAATGAGGTAGTACGTGCATATCATCTTTTATGCCTAGGAAAGAAATACTAACAAGGAGTAATTTACTTCATTACAAAATTTGGTACACAAATACATATTTTGGAGTCCCTACGCACACATACACACTACGCAAGTACGAGTCTTGTGCAGTCATTGTCATATATGATTCATCAAAAGGAACTAAAAGATTTACTTGCAATCTATGTCAGTATGGGCAATCCAAATGCAATTTTGGCAAAAAAACAAAACAAAAAACAAACAAAAAAACAACAACAAAAAACCACACACACACACAATCAGTGATATCTATACTACATTGTACTATGTAGTTTCTGTCGTGATTAAACTATTCTGGATGCACAGTATCACTACGTAGAAATATGGCAAAGGTACATGTGCAGACATCGTTGAAGAGTAACCAAATATTGCTCTGCAGATTCAATATTCAGTGACAGCAAAATTACAAGTACAACAAAAGTTTGTAAAAACCCAGCAAATGCCAATCACAGCAAACTGGGCAAAATGCTATTACATGAAAACAGTATTCACAAGTTCAACTTTCAACTACTGTAAATAAGCCAACCTTTTCATGTAAACTGCTGTTCTTTTCATTTATGTTTGGCAAAAAAAAAGTGCATCATGCTGTGTTAATTTTTGTACTTTACCTGAATATTCTCCGTAGTTGGCAAGCTCTCCACTGTGACCAAGGGCACAGATAGTGTCGCTGTAAACGACTGAGGCCCCGCCCCCGGCAACCATGGTCCATATCCGACCCTTAGGGTTGAGCACAGTCAGTTTCAGCGACGCACCGCTCTTGGCATCCAGGTCTGCTACGTAAGCTTCCTCAGGAAGGGCATCACGTCCAAATGGAGGGGGGAATTCAATTTCCCCCCATTGATTTTTACACAAGAACTCAGCAGTGGAGTCAAGTTTGGCAGCCAAGTCCAATATATACACACTGTTGCCTTGAACAACTACATATATGTATATATAATATATATATATATATATATATATATATATACATTATGGATGTGCAGAGATTTAATACTGATAGCACAAGTCAGTGTACATTACGGGGAGGTATTTCAAGAGCACATGCCAAAGGTGAGTGATAATACAAGCATGAGAGTGAAACATCATCCCCATATTGTATAATGAGTGTAATAAATTGTTTAATCTACATGTATGACTGGAGTTGCATGCATGTGGGAAGTGCATAGATACTATTAACTCCAATCTCAACACACACACACACACACACACACACTCACTCAACGCATACCCAAAGGATTGATTTCCAGAAGTGTGAAAAAGAGATCAGAGTACACTCGATAGAGAAGCTGCAGGAAGTCCACCAGGGCATCCTGCTTGTCCTTCTCCACATTCCGCACAAGTTCCCGTGCCTGTTCCTCTGTCAGCTTCCCATCAATGTTCACATCCAGTTTGACAGCTTTAGCATCCACATCTCCCACATCCACTCCGCCTTCATGGTGGAACAACACAGTATTGCCACTTCTGTTGGCCAGGATACTGTTAAAAACAATAAACTAGGGTAAGAATTGCAAAAAGCAGGTGCGACATACAGTAAGCATATACATGTAATAGTCTCCATTGGGATAAACTTTTAGTGCTGCGGCCACCAGTACACAAAACACACCCAACCCTGTTGTTCTTGAACCACAGAGATTATGTTTCTACAGTGTATTACTATATGCACTTATAGCCCTCATTTAATCCTTTACCATACTGCCACTACACCACAAATCTTGAAGACTGCTCCCATAAACATTAAATGCGTTTTTTTTTTTGTTCATTTGTTTTTTGTTGTTGTTTTTCTTACTGTAGCTCAGAGTGTCATGAGGAAAAGTCATAATAGACATACAATCTTCCTTCATTTTGTCATGTACATGCATGTAGTTGAAATTCTTAGAAGCCAGGGAAAATGCCACCTAATACTGGCAACACACGTGTTTGTTTGTTTTTGCTGTGCTTTTTTTACACTGCTCATGGCAGGTTATTCCCAGAATTCTCAAAAGTAAACAATTATAAATGAATTTCTCATAATCATTGTTATACAGCAGTATTAATAATAATAATAATAATAATAATAATAATAATAATAATAATAATAATAATAATAATTCATAGATATTAAATATCAATAATATTTTTATTTATTTTATTTAGTTATTGACTGGTTCAATATATTTAAGCAGTTGAACTATCCAATTGGTATTTATGAAATAATTATTGTACATGTACTGGGTAAACAGCATACATGTATATCTCTCCTCCCAAATCCTAGACAGCCACAGTATTCTGCTATACATTCTCAGCTAACATATTTGAGGGGGGGGGGGGGAGGGGAAACCTTACCAAAAATTAATAATTTTGTTACTGTATATACATTCCCATAATTAAAATACAGTGCTGAATTTATTTCAAGACCTAATTCATTGGTAATGATTCATGTTCCCATATTTTAGACTAAATATTGTAACACTAGTCAAAACACCACTAAAATATATGTGACCGGATTTGTGAAAACCCGGCTAAGCGCGGCATCTAAAGTTTTCTAATTTATTCTACCAGTAGGCTGCACGGGGCCTTGGGATGCCTTCCTCCGAATTTGGAAGCTGTAGCACAAGCCGTCTTCGCCCTACGCACTACAACACTTCAGTATTTTTGCTAAACTTATTATTGCTGATTTCGAAAAAACGCCGGGTAAAGGCGTTGCTAAGGTCAGGGGGCGTGGCTTGTGTCCGTATACTATTACTGCATGTCTCCGGGACACTATGGAATAAACCGGTTACAGGCGGATTGAAAGAAGTCTAAAAGGCTTAATGCAGGGCTCCTTAAGAAACTATGATGACGAGAATTGCGTGAGTTCGTGAATTATGTAGAATAGTAAGTGAATTAGTTAGCTACAGTTTTTTCCCCGGCTGTTAGTGAAAAGCCCGCCAATAATTTCTTAGCAACTCTCCGTACACGAGTCCAACCGGCTAGTGTTTCTAGCCTCCTAGTGTGAGTTCTAGAGCACGCCAGAGCTTACAACTGCGTCATAAGCTAGAGCTAACTGGTGTCTATCGATTTCTGCCATAAAAATTTTTTCGAAAAAAATCGACCCATAAGGCTTTACCCGGTGATACTGAAAAAAATTGTTTGCCGCGTTTAGGCGGATTTTCCCAAATCCGGTCACATATATCTGGTAGCTCCTTGTCTACATGTAAAAATATTTATATTTCACCTCCTAAAAGTGCAACTCAGTTGTGACTACATTGTTCTTCAGACTATCAAAAAAAGTACATGAACATAAATATTTAATAAATAGGCTAAAGGAAAAAATTGGCAAGTTTTTTTTTTGTCCCTTCAGTATACCCTACAGGCACATATCATCCACTGAATCAGCTTCAGTGCTCACCACAGACATACTAACAGGTAAACTTAAAGGAACTTGTTCATCTGGACTATTCACTCCCGCGGCTTAATCACGAACGTGTCAGTCATATAGCTGGACACTGAACCAGTTAATTTGAAATAAAGTTGACGTCAACAAAGATGGAAACAATAACAGGAATTTAAACTATCCAAGCCTCTTTTAAAACTTTTAAACCAATATTATTGTATTCTCAACTATTTTACTGTAAGTTATTTGTTTGATTGCTGTCCATGGAGTAATAATGTTCATATTAATTTTTATTTTAAAAGCACTACACGTGATGCCATATCCATTTAAAAAATAAAATCACAGTCTCCTCTACTCTCACCACACACAAACAGCTATGTAATTTCAAATACACTATTTTTGACAAGTACAACAGGACAGGATGTATTAGTAAAAATAAATACTGCACACAAACAAAGTATATCTCACCTTACGTAGAATTCTTCTTCTTGTTTGTGTGCCACAAATGGTTCCACAATAAAGTTATTGAGTTTGCCCACTGCCTTATCCACAGTGAACTCAGTATCCATCCTCTCACTTACCCATTCCTGGACCTCCTTCAGGTTTGCATTGACCTTGACTAGCCCTAGCTTGCCACGTCTCTTCAGCAACTGGTCTGGCTTTACAACTAAAGGCTGCAGGAAGAAAAATATATCATGAATACCTACACATACATAGCTCTGGTTACAGCTTCTATCCCGCCCACTCTTTCATTCAGCTGTAACTCAACAGAGCGTAACTACACACTTACTTCAGTGTCCAGCCACGGGTTTTCTTTCGCCAACATAAAGAAGTCAGTGGTTGAAGTGACTGTAACACTTTTCATTGGAAAACGAAGGTCGTTCCCGACCTCATTTTCCCGAGAGACTTTCTCCAAAGCCTTTACCAAGATAGCTTTACCAGAAGCTTCTCTGACCGCTTTAGCCATTGCTACACCAGTAAATCTGACCAGCCAGCACCTCTCAAGCCAACCTAAATAGTATGAAACCACTCTCTTTTCACGTTCTCTGATCTGGTACCACCATTTATCACCTTATTGCCATCCCAACCCCATCCGCACGTGCTAACCGTAAATTCTCCGTACATCCCAATCTATACACCGTATAACAGATTTGAATGGATGGGGTGACACCTTTCATGTGGTCATTTCACCTATCGCGCAGACCTCTTGAAAAATGACACCACTAAAGGTAAGGTACAGTAATTATAATTGACAAAATACATAATGGACACATAATAGATTAAAATAGAATGATGGGAGGAGTTCAGTCGGAGTCTGAGCCAGATTCACTCAAATTCAAGTCACTTCCTATAAAAATAAATAAAATAATTTGACATACAGAAACTATTAATATTGCAAAGGTTATTACAGTAGAACCTCTGAATTGAGGAAAATTTGGGACCAGGGTTTTTAGTTCACAAACCAGGGTTTTTTTTTAGCTTAAGAGGTAATAAACAATACTTTGTCTTGTGGAGAAGGCAAGCGGAAAGTACACTAAATAGAGGTAATTTGCTCATTTGAAAGTTCACTATCAGAGGTTCCACTGCATTAGGAGTGACAATATTAGTGTGCTTATATAAATTAGTATGAATATTGTATATAGAGGTCATTTAATCTGAACTAACTAAAGTGCTTGTAATTGTGTATTTAAACTGGTGAAAGCTACATTTCAAAACTAACTCAATAAAGACATTGACATCTGCCTTTCCGGCATCTCATGCGCTCGACGAAACACGTTGGCCTACACAAAAATTAAATACAACATAATATACACAAAGTAGAAAGAAAATAAGGCATGGATCATTACACTAGGACAACAAAGTTATATCTACAACTGGAACTATGCTCACTTAATTAAGCAAAATGCCGTAAATGAGTTTAGGAGGGGCAAAAACAACTTTCTTAAATTTTAGGAGCAATGGGAGTAAAATAATAAAAACAACTTTGCAATGCTCAGAAACATTATGCAAAATGCTGATTTCATAATGCTTTTTAAAACGTAGCACTCAAAAATTTCTAGGAGGGTAAAAGCCTATTAGGGGGTTTTAGGGGGAGGGTGAATGCCCTCTTAAAAGCAGCCCTGCATAATGTAATCACTGTACAAATAAACTTCTGCTCATCAAACAATACTGTGTAAGACATTCCTACTTCAAATGAATGAATAATGCCAAGGGGAAAAAAGTTAAGACTAAAGTAGCACTTAGTCTGAAACTATGTCCAAGAAATTGTCCAGCTATATATAAGTGCTAAGAATCAGTAATAATTAGCATACCACTTCTCTGTCATTCTCTTCATCACTGGATGTTGACCCAGATGATGAACTGCTGTCGGTGTCAGACGATGACGAACTCATCACATCAATTTTCTGCCGAGGGGGAGGAGGGGGGTGATGTTGAGAAAAACCTCCCCCGTGACCACTATGAGTGGGCGGAATGTGGGTGGGAGGGGCTGCCTTGGCTGTCACCTGTTCCTGTTTGACTTGCTTCTGCTGGGAAGGTTCAGATTGCTTGTTGAGGAGTTGGTACGAGGACGGGTCCAGGAAATGAGCCAAGGAGGGCATGCTCGGTGCAGCATGGTCTGCTGTGGACTGCGACGATCCCAGCCGGGTACCAGATGAGGTACGAGAAATGGGAGTGGCTTCAGACCGCTGTGATATGTGCAGGGACGACGAAGTAGAAGAAGGCGTGTGATGGGAGCGAGAAGAAGACTCGTTAGCAGACTTGGACCACGTTGACATCGATGCCGTCTTGGTGGCTGGTGAATCGGAGACGTTGGAAGGAGGAATTGGGTGTGGCTGAGAAGTCGGTTTCAATACCACATCTTCTTCATCTTCAGAACTCGACGATGCCGAGGAAGACGAACTTGACGAAGAACTCGAGGATCCATTAAAAATCTTTGCTTTCTTCAGCGGGGGGAGGGGCGGTTCGGGGGTGGGGTTGGCGGAGCGAATAGGACTAATAGTGAGAGGATTAATGTCCAGATTGTCGGACAAGTGTGAAGCCTTGTGGTGCTTGGATGAGTTCTGACCAGCAGAACCGGCCACTAAAGATGTAGCCAGATTATGGGAGCTTCTTTGGGCCTGTGATTTGACCTTTGACCTGGACTCACTCTTACTAGGAACGGGGACATTCTTGGAAGCGGAGATACTGTGTTTGGATTTCTTTGTCGTCTTGGAAACTGTCAGGGGTGCTAACGAGGAGGCAGTCTTGGTGACAGGTTTGGGATTTAATGATTTCGGGGGTTGTGAGCTCGGGGGGCAAGGTGAGACAGATCGATCTCTAGGAACGGTCAGTTTACGTCCATCTCTAGAAAAAACAATCAATGACAATAAATGTGTACTATATATATATACATACTTTATCTAGCTGGGTGTGCATTAGTGTGTGTGTATGTGTGTTCGTGTAAGTGTTGTAAGTGTTAGTGTGTTGCAGAATTAGAAAAATAAAAATAAAATATGAATAGTAATAACAAATTTTCTCGTTCTTACAGCTAATTTTATTAATTAAAATATAACCCGAAGAGGACTTTGGCAAGAAGTCGAAACGTCGGCTTAAGTTTTGATTAATAAAATGGGCTGTTAGAACGAGAAAATTTGCTATTATTATATGTGACCGTCTACAGGAAAATCGGGCACAACGCGGCCCCGACGAAAAATTTTTTTTTTGCACTTACACACTCCTTGGCAAGCAGATATTAAGCTCTCCAAGTTTTATCGCCGTAGTTTTAGCGATTCTCGCTATATAATCACCTAACCGTTCCCTTCGTTAGGCTTATTTAATACAATTTTAAGAACTAAATCGATCTTTTTGCGATGTCTACGCATGCCGCGTTGTGACCGATTTTCCCATAGACGGTCACATATAATTAATTCAGCCAAGAATGACTGAATCATTGAAATATGAATATTATAACAATATTATATAAAACTCAAAATCTGCTACTAGTTTCCCTGTCTCACTTCTCCCACGGCATCATCACGTGCTCTGCCCACTTACCGAATAGCTTTGAGTTGTACGGTGTCACTAATGCGCTCAAGAATGGCCTCCCCAGTATTCCTGTCAATGATTAGGATACACTCTTTAGTACACGTCTTCTTGGGGCCCCTGAACTGGGCATAGTCCTCTCCACTCTCCTCCTGAAAAGTGAAAAATAAATAGACACCATTAATATTGCACCAACCACCACTTCATTATCTTACATATTATAATGTCACATTTATTATACATACGTTGGATATTTTCCTAGAGTATTTCTGCACTTATGCAAATGTTCAATATTTTATGCTCCAATGCGCCGTGCATAGTTCTGGACAACTGTATTTTTCTATGTATGGTGTAGCTACTTCTGAACAACGAGGCTTTGAAGCACAACCATTTTATTGTTTGGAAAAATATCCAATGAAAAATAAATAATTACACTCGCAGTACAATATGGAGATGACATTTTAATCTAACGCTTGTAATTTTACTCACCTTCAACCTGTGAAAATACTCACGCATGTTCTTGTAATATTATACGCTGACTCATGCAATAAGTATTAGTATGAGCAATAGCACGGGTAACCGTGCTATTTGGGATTAATAGCATGAGTAACGTGATTGAAATAGCATGAGGAGAAGCCGACTGCCGTTTCAATTGCATTATGAGTGGTATTGATCCTGAATAGCACAGGTTACCCATGCTATCAGAAACTACTCGAAATGTATGTTTCCAAGCCTAAACCTGCACACATGTGCACTTACCCATGCTATTTCACTTGGACACCATGGTACTTCACTTAGTCTCCGTGCTATTTCACTTTCCCCAGGTGCGATTTCAATCTAACAGCAATTTTCCCCATACATTTTCGAATGGACAATTTACGCGCTGTATTATTTAAATATGAAATACGCAAGTTTCTAATTAAACAAGCATTCAATGCATTTTTAATGATAAAGGAGGCAGAATAATACAACCTCCTTACACTCAAAACCAACTACTGCCCAATTCAAGGAAGATACTCTCACCATGCATCCCCTTTCCTAAAATTTACTTTTTCCCTTTGACCAATCAATGACCCATTGTACCCAGACTTGCCTGGCCGACAGGCAGAGAGACATTGACAGCTCCATCGCCAGTTATCTTCAGTCTTCCCGGACGTTTAGAGTCCACTGACTGAGGCTTGAAGTCATCTGCCACACCCACACAACACTCACTTGATAGCACGTGCTACAATAATATTCTGTGCTGCACTGTCAGACAACTGACTCTAGATGGTACATGTAGTAACAACAATGGTGCAAACAGGACTAGTATGATATCCGTTACCCAATACTCTGAAGATGATGTCTTTGTTTTAAAAACAAGACCTGTACAAATTAATGCATACATTTCTGTACAATGAATGACTACCATTGTATTAAAAAAAAAAATTCCAGCTATTATTCCATATAGTTTACCCCTTTCTCAATTCAACTATTCTCTCAGTGTTGTTATTTGGTGCAAAAATTGTGTGCAAATTTAGTAATTGAATGATTAACGTGAGCCATTAGCTAGGTCACTACAGAAACAATTTGTTTATAGAGTGATATTCCACTATAAACTGGTTCAAGCTGCAGGTACTTGTCAAGTTAACCTTTGGAACACTCACTCCACAGTGGCGACAAGAAGGAAACACTTAAACAAAGTACACAACAGCTGATACTGTTCCTCTGTCTTACCACCTACAGCGGTAGAGTGCGTGTTATTTAGAGCTCACAAACCCTCGGAGAAGCAGTAATATGGCAGTATTGTACGCAACTCACTCACTAGTGTAAATAATTAGGACCACAAATGCCTTACACTTCAAGCTGTGGAAGGCGTTCCTGTCGGGGAATGTGAAGCTCTTGCCTAGTTTCACGCGGTATTCTTGGCCGAATGTCACTGGTAGACTTTCACTCTCTCCGGACATCCTTGAGTGTTTACTATTACATACACGCACTCCAGCAAGCGAGGTGTGGAGAATAAAGTGTGGCGGCTTCCGGTACAATTTTTAGGTCCTAATGTTCACATTACTATTAAAAAAAAAAGTGTGTTAAATAACCAGCATAACATTAACAATGAGATCTTCACATTATTTATTTTTCGATTCTTGGTTCCAATTGAAATACAATGGGTAAGGTGTCATTAGAAACCATAACACCGGATATAATGTGTCACCAAAGGATGTAAATGAAAATAGAATACCACAGATTTTTTTTCCTTTCTATTGGCATTATGGTTTGGCACCAAAGACTATCAGTGGAAATTGTGCACTCTAGTTAATATTCCTCCAGTTAGTGTTAGTATTTTCAAGCTTCTGGTAAGTTTTCATTGCTACACACACTATCCCATATTGTTGTTGTAAAATGGAAAGTATACATTAATCTTTGCTACACAAATGGTTATAAATTTCATATTGCTCTGCAAAGCACATACAGTGCTTTCATTTGATATCCTGTATGACCATATTTGATATTAACACCTTGAAGCTAATGGGTGGATGGTGTCCACAACTGAATTATATAGTCTGGCATAGCCAGACCCTTTACCCAACCTTTCCCCGCGTAGCGGTTGGGTAAAGGGTCTGGCTATGCCAGACTGTGAACTATATTCATTGATTCCGTCATTTTGATATTCATGATATCACTTTGTTAGGTATGGCATTGTTTACTGCATCACATGAAGCAGTGAAGTCAATCTTCTCTTGTCTCGTAGCTAACTAGGTAGAAAATGCTAGAAAGAAGTGTTACTTTGCTACTGCTGGTTCAAATGCTTATAGTCATCGATGCTGTGCAGTTTCCAAGGCGATTTTCAGCCAGTGTAGTCTCAAAGAGTTCTTGGGGAGATGAGTTTGGCTGCAATGGACTGCCCATGGTAAGCCAAGTGCACCAAGACTTGAACTCAACTTTGTGGACCCACCTCATATCAACTGATGGAGTTCACTCACACTTTGAAGATGTCCTGTATACTGTGCCAGCTTCTACTGCAGACCCAGATACTCCAGAAGCATCCTACTTAACCAGATTCTCATGGAAATCGGACACAAATTACTCGGGATGTAACTATGGTCTGGTATATAATAATAACAGACAGCTGCCCATATTTTTTGACTACCCTTTATCTGCACTTGAAAGGAAAGAAATTATAAATGGAGTGGAATGTGAGAAGTGGTCAAATAAAGACAAAAAGGGCCCATATGAAGCTTATTGCGCCGGCTGGTTTCCTACAGATGCTGACCCAACTTATTCAGTGGTAGCAAAAGCCCAATATACCACCCCACCGTCACGTCCTGGCTCATTTCCTGTACCACAGTGTACACTAAATTATACATTCACAAAATTTCATGCAGGTCCTATTTCAAATGAGTTATTCATTCCACCCAATAACTGGTCCAAGATATGCAACAATTCAGACCAGGGTCTCAAGAAATATCACATACCTGATCGCCAAAGTGGATATATATGCATAAGCCCAGGCAAGCTAGCAAGTTTTTCAGTGTCCCTCTTTAACAAGCCAGTCAGTGATATGGCTGTACGTGTACGCCTGTGTAACCGCCAAGATTATTGCATTGATGGTGCTCGATGCTCAAATTGTGTCCAGCTCTCCACCACGACTCTAGAATTTGGACCGAACAATTGGTCTAAGCCCCAGGCTATTAGTATATCATACGTAGCTGATGGGGACACGCAGTTTGTGTTTGATTCTCCCGATAGCTATCTGAATAACACATTTAACACGCAGTTCTCTACATGTGCTTGTGCCAGTAAAAAGTGTTCTAATAACTGTCAGATGTATTGTTACTCATAAGTTGTTGTTTTTGCATTGCTAATTATTAAATCTATGCAAATAAACTGTAGCGTAATGAATTGTTAATGTCATAAAGCAAATAGTGAAATTATTTCTCACTCCCTCCTCCCCCCACTGAACTAAACTAATAACAGTTCTCATTAAAATAAAAATCCTTAAATCCTAATACAGTTGAATCTTTCTACAAAGGGCCAACTCTGAAAATTACTTAACTCTCAACAACAGCCAGCATGAATGAAACAAAATGGTCTACCACAATACAAAATAACCTCTGAAACCAGCCAAACACTTAGTTGGGCGTAGCCCGACTACCAAACACTCTACAAGGGTTTAAAATAAAAAATAAAATAAATAAAATAAAATAAATTTTAAAAAATTGCCCCCATGCATGGCCTTTGTAAAGAAGTTTCACTGTATTTAGTTTTAACTAGTTATATGTAAAAAAAAATTTTTTACCAAAAATGGAGTCAATTGTCATTAGTCTTAACATCTTCAGAATGATCTTCATATCTACCAGTATTTGTGTTGTACTTTGCATTAATTGACAGACTTCCATATATGCTCTTCAGCACGGCTTCAACATGGCAAGGGGTATTGAACATTTCCCCTTCTAGAGATATAGATCCCATAGGAAATATATTACTGGCACGTAAAACAACATTCTGGGGGCAAATGTTATAAAGAGCATGATAAAATTCTCCATTCAGCTGAAAGGCTTGAATATCTGCAGTTACATGGTGAAAGTCAGCTTTATTATAGCTGGGTCCCTGTAGAGTGTATTTCCCATAGCTTGGATCAAACACTTCTATTTTGGTACAGTATGTAGTTACCAGTCTTGCTTTGTACGGTTCAGGTAATGTATAATTGATATGATCAAAAAGTTCAATAACTTTACTTTGAACATCTTCCTTATTGAAGTAGACTGCAAAATCAAAATCATCATCGTGAGCAATAAATTTTCCATTTCTCCATGCTCCTAACAGAGTGCCATTTTCTATTGTCCAAAGAAGATTCTTAGGAAGTATTTTATCACGTAGCAACACTGCCAGTTTAAGCCTCTGCTTTCCATATTTGTCCATTCCTGATGTTGGGCTCTTGAAGTTATTGGAGCTTGATGCTTTTAAATTATTAGTTGAACACTTTACCTTAGAAGAGGAACGACTGAGGTTAGTTGAATTTACTTTTTTGAGACTGTGTATGTTAGAGCTCTCCAAATTGTTTGAATTAAGGCAGCATTCAGACACATTCCAGTGATCTGAACTGCTTTTTCTTAACTCCTGAGTGTAAGGTAAGGCCATAGCTAGCTATACGAACCAGCTAGGATATATTATAGTTCATGATACGCACAAGACGATCTAGCAAGCTACAATTTAAATATAGCTAGTATTGTGTCCACTGGTGCTAACGGCCTATACCGCTCGAATTAATGACCTGATTAGGACGCCAAGTGGGGCCTGGGAGGCCACTGCTGACTGCTGGAACACTAGTCGCGTGAATCAACCATTACCCACGCATAAAGGGGCACGGCACTTGGCTGGTTACGTGCAACCAAAACGCGGAGTTTGACGAAAAGTGGTCAGCTCCACAGCGATTGTCGGTCATTTGCGCATGCGCTTAAGGTTCAAAATTCACTGGATCGGCCGCGCTTTAGGTCGAAGAAGGTGAGGCTCAGCAGTTCTGCACATACTGTCGTCCGTTTACTTGGATCTTGTTAGGTGGAAACCGCTTTGGCCGTGCAAAGTTATTAATTAGTTTCTCAGGCAATTATCACTGAAAAACAATGCTGGAAGCGGTTCTTCTTTCTTTCTTTTTTTGTCTGTGTTTGTGTGTGTGTGTGTGTGTGGTTACTGATGTACTCAAAAGGCCTTATGTTATCTGGTATGGTAACTATTCGCCACTCTATGACTACACTAGTTTTGTCGAAGAACTACTAACAAAGCCTTGCACCACTGAGCACTAACACAACACTGCCTGGCACTTTCAGTGGCTGCTGTCTAGAAGCACGGAAAGATTATTCACTTCAGGGTAAAAAATTCACTTCAGGGTAAAAAATAATGATAAAAAGGGGAAGAAAAAAAAAACAGCACTCATTGTTTAACTTAATTGTCACAACTACATGTAGCTACTACTACAACAGTCTCATAATATAGAATTTCATGTATTCTCCGGAACAATGTGACTTATTTCAAAGAAAACAAAATTGTACTACTTCAATAATATTCCCATAATATTTTTTGGATAGAATGAATATTAAGTTCAAAAAGAGTACAAAGTCCTGCAGGATTGTCTGAAGTCACAGTGAAGTACAGGCTGTGCCATGTTCTTCCTGCTTTGAGAAAGGCTTATCTGTTTGTGCACTATGATTCCCTACACCATCCGCTCTCGCACTTGGATAAATTCGGAATGTACGACAAATTCGGACCAGTTTGTCGAGCTAGTTTTGCATGAGTTCGTTTTGAGTCGAGTTCGAGTAGTTTTGAGTTGAGCTAAGTAGTCATCTCCATGGAACAATTTAATGGAACACCTCCTCAGGTTGTTCGAGGACAGACTTTCGATGTTGGCCCCCGGTATGTCAACTTGTCCTACTTGGGAGCAGGTGCTTATGGAACTGTTTGGTAAGTAATAGCAACTGGGTCTTGGTAGGATTACTGTTTGTAAGTGTTGAAATCAATTGTCTCTTTAGCTCTGCTACTGACTCAGCCAGTGCTGAGAAGACTATGGTCGCTATAAAGAAAATAGGACCTTTAGAAAATGTAATATTCTGCAAAAGAACGCTCAGGGAAATTAAAATTCTTGCTCGTTTTCACCATGAAAATGTGAGTTTATAGATTGTTGTTGTTGTTGATGTTTTTAGAACATCACTGCTCTCGCACTCGGCGTCCTCCAGGATAAATTCGGAATGTACGACAAATTCGGACTAGTTTGTCGAGCTAGTTTTTGCATACGTAGCTACAATGGAACAATTCAATGGAACACCTCCTCAGGTTGTTCGAGGACAGACTTTCGATGTTGGCCCCCGGTTATATGTCAACTTGGAGCAAGTTGCTTATGGAACTGTTTGGTAAGTAATAGCAACTGGTCTTGGTAGGATTACTGTTTGTAAGTGTTGAAATCAATTGTCTCTTTAGCTCTGCTACTGACTCATACAGTACTGAGAAGACTATGGTCGCTATAAAGAAAATAGGACCTTTAGAAAATGTAATATTCTGCAAAAGAACGCTCAGGGAAATTAAAATTCTTGCTCGAATGTGAGTTTATAGATTGTTGTTGTTGTTGTTGTTGTTTTTAGAACATCACTGCTCTCGCACTCGGCGTCCTCCAGGATAAATTCGGAATGTACGACAAATTCGGACTAGTTTGTCGAGCTAGTTTTTGCATACGTAGCTACAATGGAACAATTCAATGGAACACCTCCTCAGGTTGTTCGAGGACAGACTTTCGATGTTGGCCCCCGGTTATATGTCAACTTGGAGCAAGTTGCTTATGGAACTGTTTGGTAAGTAATAGCAACTGGTCTTGGTAGGATTACTGTTTGTAAGTGTTGAAATCAATTGTCTCTTTAGCTCTGCTACTGACTCATACAGTACTGAGAAGACTATGGTCGCTATAAAGAAAATAGGACCTTTAGAAAATGTAATATTCTGCAAAAGAACGCTCAGGGAAATTAAAATTCTTGCTCGTTTTCACCATGAAAATGTGAGTCTATAGATTGTTGTTGTTGTTTTTAGAACATCACCGCTCTCGCACTCGGCGTCCTCCAGGATAAATTCGGAATGTACGACAAATTCGGACTAGTTTGTCGAGCTAGTTCTGCAGTCGAGTAGTTTTGAGTTGAACTAAGTAGCCATCTCCAACATACAATGGAACAATTTAATGGAACACCTCCTCAGGTTGTTCGAGGACAGTCTTTCGATGTTGGCCCACGGTATAGTAACTTGTCCTACTTGGGAGCAGGTGCTTATGGAACTGTTTGGTAAGTAATAGCAACTGGGTCTTGGTAGGATTACTGTTTGTAAGTGAAATCAATTGTCTCTTTAGCTCTGCTACTGACTCAGCCAGTGCTGAGAAGACGAAGGTTGCGATTAAGAAGATTGGACCTTTAGAAAATAAAATGTTCTGCCAACGAACACTCAGGGAGATCAAAATTCTTACTCGTTTTCATCATGAAAATATGTGAGTCTATAGACTGTAGTTGTTGTTGTTGTTTTCTTCTAGGTTTTTTCCTTGGGTCTAGATTTTTGGTGCCTCCATCCGCTGATAACGTGAAAGAAGTAGCTATACACTTCTTTCAAGGGAACGATCATAAAATGTTTCTTTTTATATCAAATGTTGCGAGGTTTAAAGTATATTCATGGGGAAGCAATTAAATTTGTAAGTCATTCCTTATACTACATTTTATGAAATATGAAGACATGTGCTTTCTTCCAATAACCCTCTGTGGCTTAGAAATATGAAGACTGTAGTTAGCCTGGAAAAAAGTATAAAACTACTGGCCTGTATGAATAATGGGCAATTTAACACTTCATTAACACTCTCTATTCAAGAACTATAGGACCCCATACCCACATTACATTCCTTCATTAAGTGATACTTGCTCCAATGGTTTCTTTACATATACTCCCTCTAGCTATATATCTTTCTGCAATGGATGCCTAAAACTAGCTGTAACCATTTCATATTCCCTTTGGAAATGCCCTCTCTAATATTAAAATAGGATGTCCGTGTGATTACAACATTAATAAAATGGATTGAAACTTTCTCCTTTAGGTGAGAAAGTTTCAATCTAGTTTTTATGAAGGGTCAGAACTTGATAATATTAATTAATCCTGCGGCTCATCCCCATATACACCCCATTGTTCACAGCCATTCCCTTCTGTCTTCATGTGCTTTCTTCCAATAACCCTCTGTGGCTTAGAAATATGAAGACTGTAGTTAGCCTGGAAAAAAGTATAAAACTACTGGCCTGTATGAATAATGGGCAATTTAACACTTCATTAACACTCTCTATTCAAGAACTATAGGACCCCATACCCACATTACATTCCTTCATTAAGTGATACTTGCTCCAATGGTTTCTTTACATATACTCCCTCTAGCTATATATCTTTCTGCAATGGATGCCTAAAACTAGCTGTAACCATTTCATATTCCCTTTGGAAATGCCCTCTCTAATATTAAAATAGGATGTCCGTGTGATTACAACATTAATAAAATGGATTGAAACTTTCTCCTTTAGGTGAGAAAGTTTCAATCTAGTTTTTATGAAGGGTCAGAACTTGATAATATTAATTAATCCTGCGGCTCATCCCCATATACACCCCATTGTTCACAGCCATTCCCTTCTGTCTTGGCCGTGAACCATGAATTATATCAACTTCACTTTATACTTTATAAAGATACATTGTAACTTACCTGTCTTTTCAGTCATTCACGCTCCTACTCACCCCTTAGCCGCAGCTCTAGTAGCTCAGTTGTTTGGCACAGGTAGGGCCGAAACCCCACCCCCAATCAGCTTGGCTGACTGGGGCATAATTAAAAGGGGGTGGGGCAAGCCCCTTTATTTCCGGCACCTACGTTATCACGGTGAAACGGTTGTGCTCGCGCATCCACGTGGGCACTCTAATTATGCCCACCTACCCCTCATGCAGTCTATACCCGACAACCCTACTACACCTTACCCAACCAACTTGAGGGTATTCCGCTCGGCCGCCTAGCCTGCTGCTAAGCTGTCATTAATCCTGCGGCTCATCCCCATATACACCCCATTGTTCACAGCCCCTTCTGTCTTGGCCGTGAACCATGAATTATATCAACTTCACTTTATACTTTATAAAGATACATTGTAACTTACCTGTCTTTTCAGTCATTCACGCTCCTACTCACCCCTTAGCCACAGCTCTAGTAGCTGAGTTGTTTGGCACAGGTAGGGCCGGAAACCCCACCCCCAATCATAGCTTGGGCTGACTGGGGCATAATTAAAAGGGGGTGGGGCAAGCCCCTTTAATTCCGCCAAAGAAGGAACGACCACCCGCCCCAGGCCAAGACCAAGACAGAGAAGGGGGAGAGAGACTCACTTAGCACATTGGAAACATAATATACAATCAACACAAATAACAGAGTGAATGATGAGTGACTAACAAATTCTTGAGGTGTGTGCAGCTAATTGTTCTCTTGGAATCCTAATGTATTCTAAGTATGCAAGGCTCTTCCACCTGCCCAATGTCCTCACTGTAGAATCTTCCAGCCCCCTAGCTGCTGCAGTGGTAGCCGCCCCAATACGGAAACTGTGCCCAGAGTATTGCCCAGGATCAACTCCAGCTTTTTCCAAAGCATTCTTTACAGCTGTAACCAACTTCTGCCTAGTCAGTGGTTTTCTATCTCTGAACCTGAAGAGGGGCCCCTCACTCTTACCCCTTACTACCATGTATGCTAGTATAGCAGAAACAGGGCAAAGATCTGATGCCACTTTGCCAATAAATAAAGAGATTCCCTGACGAAAAGGATCAGTTTTAGATGCCTTTATACGCACCTCCATCCTAGATGGAGAGTTTGGGTCATCCACTGACACGTCGCCCCATGATAAGTGACTTGAAGCATCATAACCATCCTCTGTTGGCACCGTGAGTTCCCCAATCCGCATAAACCCAAAATATGCCAAACAGCATGCAGCCCATAGCATCACTATGTCCGCCTCATGTGCGCGAGGATCCCACACACTCTTGATCTTGCGAAGGAGGTCGGGAGTAATTGGCCTTCGCTCACGCTTCGTCACCCCGGACATCCCCTCAGCACGTTTCACACCACGTAAGACATAGTGCAATCTGTGAAGTCCACCAGAGAAGGGGTCACCGTGACCCTCGGATATGTGAAGGTGACGAACTCCCGCCATATAAGACTTAATGGTCTTGTGTCGCAGACCCTCCACTGCCAAGGTAGCTGCAAAATGGCATAAAGTATCCTCATCCGCCGGCACAGGTGTTCGCCCAGCAGCTGCACAGATTCCCGTGAACCTCCTCACCCCACATGCGTACAATTTGTGTGTAGAATCAGCCAGGCCCATCATATAGTACTTTTGAACAGGGTCACCCAGTCCACCTTTGTCCAGTCCAGGGAGTCGATGACCAGGCACTGAATGAGGCCTTCTGGAATGGGAGTGGCATCCTTCGCTGCCTCCGGCACCAGCTGCTGAAACAAAGACAGAGAGTCTCTAGATAATGCATCAGCAGCATTATTTTCCACACCAGGAATATGCTGACACACTAACGTCACATCCCATTGTGCTAAAAAGAAAGATAAGCATCTCATCAGATGCATGGCCTTGTCCATTTTGCTTCTCCCAGAATTTACAATCGCTACCACTGCCAAGTTGTCACATTTACAAAACACTGTTACACCTTTCCACAGATGTCCCCACAATGCAACGGCCAGGACAATTGGTAGCAGCTCCTTCACAGTTATGTGAATGTCTAGCCAGCTATCCGGAAACTTGAGCTGGAACCAACCCCCCATTGACGTGTATGCCCCACAGCCCCATGAGCCCGACGCATCGGAAGTCAGTACCACCGTTGGTTTTCCCCTGACAACACTGGACATAGGGCAGGTGCCGTTCCACACCGGCAGGAAGCAGTTCCACCACTTAAGGTCTGATCGAAACCCCGCATTCAATCGCACTTTATGGTGTAATGCCCTAACCCCCGCTGAGAGATCGATCATGCGCCGAAGGAAAGAACGTCCAGGCCTAATCACACGGCATGCGTGCTGCAAATAGCCAATGAGGGACAAAAGCTCCCTCTTGTACATGACCTCTTGGATTCCCAATCTCGGATCATGGCTCGCAGACGACTCAATTTCTCAGGGGGTAGGCTAATAGTCATTGACACTGAATCAATTTCAATACCTAGGAAGACAAGCTTGGTAGCAGGACCTTCCGTCTTTGTCGGAGATATTGGCACGCCCAACCTGTCACACCGGGCTAATGCCTTGCTTAAAGACTCCCCACACTGAGGCGAGTCTGATGCACCAAATATCAGAAAATAATCCAGGTAGTGGATGCTCGTAACTTGATCTACTCTCACCAATACCCACAGCAAGCCATCTGCAATGGCATTATACAATTTGGGAGCCGACCGAAGGCCAAAAGGGAGCACTTTGTCAACATAAGTGTGACCTCTCCATTGCATACCTAGGAGGTGGCGGTCGTATGGATGAACAGGCACTGTCCTGAAAGCTCCAGATACATCAAATTTTGCTAAATTTGCTACTTGACCCAATCTCAGAATGTTCTGACAGGCAGTATCCACTGAAGTATACTGTAAACTACACAGGGCTGGGTCAATCCCATCATTCACGCTTCCTCCAGCTGGAAAAGAGAGGTCTACAATTAACCGCCACTTTCCAGAACCATGACCCTTTGGGACAAGCCCAAATCGGTTTATGTGCAGTGAAGAATGAATAGCCTCGACCGGCCCAAATAACCTTCCAGCTGCAAGTTCGGTGGCAACAAACTCGTCTATCACACTAGGCCTCTCACTAGCAGACGACATATTTGACACAGCACTTCTACAATCAGCCACTCCATGGCTAAAGCCAATCCGAAAGCCATACTGGAGGCCATCGACTAGGTACCTTCAATACGATTGGTCTGGGTGAGATGCTAACAGTCTGTCCCACCCCCCCACCACCATAGGTGTCACTATGTTGCTCCAATTGGGAATGTCAGGCCACGAAGTTAGACCCACTGGTCGTTTGTCACTGATGGCTAGCAAGTCAGCCATGTACACATAGGCATTACCAAGTACACCTGCAACAAGCAGAGAGTACAATAACCCACCCATCTAACATGTAGAGAAAGAACACCAGCCTATATATTTTTCCCCCAATCAATCCCCTCAACTACTGTTGAAGCCATAACTGAAATAATCTTCTTTGATTTGTATACTTTATTTATTTCATGTTATTTCACTTACTTTATTTCCTTTCCCTATCTTTATTTCTTTTCTGCCTTCAGGTTCCTCGTCGATGTCTTCGTCAGAGTTCTCGTCATCAATTATCGCTCTTCATGACTTCGAGCTATTTATATCGCCCTTCATTACCTCGAACTATTCATCACGCATATCCCCTAACATATAAACAGTTGTCATAGTTAAAGTTTTCAGTTCTCGCTTGTCATTCTTAGTCATCTATTGTCTCACTCTTGTTTTACAGCCAAAGAACTCATCCAAGGTAGTCAACCAGTTTTTATATCACCAATATTACTTATATCATATTTAAACTGTCTATTTTTGGTTTCATCTTTTACTTGTAAGGACTACAGTCCTATTTCACTTAGTGCTCTCGGTGCCTTTGGCATATGTTCTTTATAATTCATAATTAAACATTTTAGTTAATTATTCAGTAAAGAACTGACTCAGAAGGTGACACCAGTGGTTGGGAGTTATGCCCCAGTTAATGAGAGTAGCATCAGCTCGCCCAGCAACTTGGTTGGGAAAGAGTATCTTGGTTTGGGTATTAGCCATTCCGCAACCTAACAACTACTACCCCCAACTCTATCTATATAGTCCCATAACACCTACCCATAACAAGCTATGATATCTCAGCACAACAATTTCATGATCATATATTATATAGCACCATACATAACAAGGGTGGTGTCACACAAGCAGATTAACAGTCCCCGTCTGGATGGGTACAGATACAGTTCAGTTCATGAACGAGCCGCTCCTCAGTTCAGCCCGCGGCGACCTTCCTCCACCGAAGGTGTATCAACTAAGGGAGGGCAAAACCTCCTAGCGTGGTCACCACCACATCTAGCACAGCAGTGCGAAAAACGGCAAGGGATCGAAGAACAGGGCCTTCCATCATTCCAGGCAAAGCAGGCCTGTGCTCTCCTTCTCTTGGGTCTTGGAGGAACTGGCAAAGTAGATACTGGGGGTGTGGGCCGCTGCATGGACTCAGAACTCTCCACCATGGCCTGAGTGAACAGGCACTGATTCAGGGTAAAAGTAGCCTCTTCCATAGAGGAGTAGCTGTGCCGTAGCGACTCATCATATGTCTTCCACCACCCTGAAATGGTCCTGTTCTGACAGGACATCACGACAGCCAAGTGACCCCACAAAGCCACAGCCTTTTCCGGGTGAGAGCGGCACACCACTCCTGCATACTGAGCAAAACTAGCTGCCCAGGCATCTCGATCAGCAATCTGCCGGAGAGATTTTGCCTTTGACGACTTTTGGTCCTCCCCCTCTGTGGCTCGCTTAAATTCTGCCCGAAGAGCCTCCTGGGACAATTCCCCCATGTCTACGTACTCCCCAGACAGAATACGTTTCACTAGCCTGGTGGGGACCATAGGCAGTGTCACGCCCATCGAAAACTTCTGGACTCTCCACCAGCTAACTTTGCTGCCCCATCTGTTGGACAGTTGGCCTTCTCTGAGACAACCAACTCAGGCACTGTGGACTTCGGTAGCCCTAAGGCGGCAACAGCACGGCAGGTGTAGTGGAACGTACCGAGGTCACGACAGGTTTAGTGGAACGTACCGAGGTTACCGGCGTAAGAGGGGTAAGAGGAAGTCGGGGTTTGAGGTTAGCTGCCCCACTGCGTACGCATGCGCAAGGGGCACAGGTGCTAGTCAAATAGAAAGGACCTCGTGGACTAACCGCAGTCTGAACTTAAGTAACAAAGACCGAAAATGGAGAACCGCGGAGGAAAGGCCACCAGGTCCGCCAAGGTACCCTCAGGGGAGCCCTCAGAGGATGAATCGGCCGCGAAGAGGAGGAGAACGGACGTACCCAGAGAGGAGGATCAGGGATCCGGAATGCCTTCCATCTCCGCGGAGGAGTTCCGTGAGGGGGTAGAGGTGATGCGAAGGGCCACGACCATGTTGGCCAAGTTACAGAACAAGGAGGCCGGAGACGCCGACGTGAGCGGCTCCGCGGAAAGTGGTAGGTCCAGTTGGACGTGGTAGGGTTAGATGGGGAGTCTCGAGAGGGGGTAGTCAGGGACGTATGGGGGGGGGGAGTAGACTGGAGGTGCTACAGCAAACGTTCCTGGCTCATCTCCGTATCACTGGGATACGTGACTAACCGAGTCCAGCGGGCTTTGTGATAGCGTCCAGTGGGCGCCTGTTGGGGAGTGGGGAGTGGGTTCCCAAAGTATAATAAAAAAGAGAGAGAGAGAGAGGGTGTAGAGAGTGATGGCTAGTGAAGAGAGGAGGACAGGAGGGACATGCCTGTCGGAAAAGCAAGTTAGCAGGGGGTAGGGGCCGGGGGGGGGGAGGGAGGAGATGGGTGGGTGCATACAGCTAGGGTGGAGGGGGGGGTGGGGTACGCACTACACTCATGCATAAGGAGGAAAGGAGTCACCGGTGTCTTGGGGACGGGAAGGTACGCTTGTGACAGGCGGTCCCTGCAAGGTGCTCCGCCAAGAAACAGGGTGTGGGCCACGCTCCATGGTGGTGGTGGGAGAGCCTGTGGCCGAATGGGCGCACCCCGCGAGGGGCGTGTCGCCGGAATCTAGGTGGGTCAGCCTGGGCTTGGGCCCGAGAGGGAAAGGGCTGACGGAAGTCATGGGCCTTGGGGCCGGATTTGCTGGCTACGGCCGGGGGGAGGGGGCAGACGTGTGGGATCAGAGGGGGGCATGTCATGTTCATGCCGGCTGATCTGTGTCTGCAGGTGTGGGACCCTCTATGGTGGCGAGGGCAAAGGAAGTGGGCGCCGTGTCCCTGCCGATAGCAAGGGAGGAGAATGAGGCCCCAGCGTTGGAAAGACTGCTGTGCAGCATCAAGGACAAGGCGTCCGGAGGACAGGAGGCCGGCAGGGGGCAAAAAACAGTGCACCTTGTGAAGAACGTGCAGCCCCTGCCGCTCCGAACGGTGGAGGCTATTCGGGAGGGCGTATTTGTCGATTTCGCCTGGTTTCCCGTCCTGGACGAGGGTCCGTCGGACGGGGACTGGAAGGATGGCGGAGGAGACGTGGAAGGAAGGTTCGGCGGCTCCTCGGAGCGCCGGAGGAAGGAGCGAAAGGAGGTACCCGACCTGAACATGTGGAGCACCTGCTTCTCACTGTTTCAAGTCGCCTGGGCCATGGACGATCCTAATATGTGGGTGCCCCTGACTGGGTACAGGGAGTCAATATTCAGGCTGGCCAGGAGACACCCGTGGGGACAAGTGGCCCGCTATGACCGCCGTTTTCGGCAGGAAGCAGCTGGGCGTAAAGATGTGAAGTGGGAGAAGGAAAAGGTGTCCCTCGTGATGGAGATCATGGGGGTGTCTACACCTAACAGAGGAGAGACCCGTCAGGGTGGAAGTGGGAGCGGAAGTGGCAGTGGGGCAGCTCCCAGGAGGGGTGATCCCAGGAGGAGAGGAGCCTGCTTCCGCTTTAATAAAGCCGAAGGCAATTGCACGTTTCCATCGTGCAGATTCCTCCATATCTGCTCGATTTGCGGGGGGGATCACCCCATGTTCAGATGTGGCAAAAAGGGGGAGGACAGAATGGATCGCTCGGCTCCCAGGGCGCCGTGAGGGCGCGAAGGAGACGGAGCGAAGGACAGTCCGGCCACGCGTCCAGTGAACATTTCTGCACTGTACTGTACCTAGTGTGCTGTTGTGTCATGGTCATTCTGTTGGTATGCTATATGATCAATTGAAAAAAAAAAAAAAAATATATATATATATATATATAGAAAGTTACTCGGTGAAGGGTAGGAGAGTACAGGGGTGGAGTGGTGTGGCCTGGGGAGGGACTGGATAGGTGCTGTAGCCAGGGTAGGGGGGGGGGTAGCATACATAGGACGGGGATGGATGCACACACACATTGGGGGATAGCTGGGGTAGGCAGTAAATAGGGGTGACTCGGTCCTGGGACATGAGCTGCTGAATGTGGTGTGCTTGTGCAGGCTACCGTTTCACGAAGCAATTGTTGGAACTGGAGAAGGTTTCGGAAGGCCCAGCGAGCAGGGTGCTTCCTGGTGCTTCTGAGATAGTGACGCCTCTCTGTTGGAGGGCGTGGAAGGAGGAGCTGGCAGATCACCCGGACAGACAGTGGGTGGAGTTTCTGCTGAGAGGCATCAAAACGGGCTTCAGAGTGGGTCACGACCAAGGGCTCGCGACGCTGGAGCGGAGGAGGGGCACAATGTATGAGGCTACTGAACACAGCGCTATCATCGGAGAGTACCTCGAGAGGGAGGTGCGGGAAAGGAGAGTGTGGAACTTGGGCGAGTCGACCCGAGCCCCGGAAGTGCAGCTGTCCCCGTTTGGGGTGATCCCCAAGAAAGGGAGACCTGGCAAGTGGAGGCTAATAGTGAACTTGTCGGCACCTGATGGGTGCAGCGTAAACGACGGAATTGCGAAGGAGCTAGCCAGTGTGGCGTACACGTCTGTCGACGAAGTGGCAGGCAGAATCAGTGAGCTGGGCCGAGGGGCCGTAATGGCCAAGGCGGACGTGAAAGCCGCCTACAGGAACGTACCGGTCCATCCAAGAGATCGGTGGCTGCTCGGCATGGAGTGGGAGGGCGTGCTGTACGTGGACGGAACCCTCCCGTTCGGCTTACGATCGGCGCCGCTTCTGTTCACGGCTCTGGGGGACGCCATAGAGTGGATTGCCTCCAGAAGGGGTGCAGTATGGATCCGCCACTACATAGATGATTTTATAGTGGTAGGGAGGAAGGGCACGGACGAATGCGAGAGGTCTCTGGTATGCCTCAAAGAGACGTGCCATGCTCTGGGCATGCCATTGGACAGTGGCAAAGAGGAGGGTCCGAGCGAGATAATCACCTTCCTCGGCATCGAGGTGGATTCCACCAAGATGGAACTGCGCCTGCCGCAACAGAAGCTCGAGGAGCTGAGGAATGTCCTCAGGAAGTGGAAGGGGAAGAAGGCGTGCAGACGGAGGGACTTGGAGTCCATAGTGGGGTCCCTCAATCACGCCTGTACCGTGGTGAGACCTGGCCGGGCGTTCAAACGTAGACTGCTAGACCTCATGTCCTCGGTGAAGAGAGGGGACAGGTGGATCAGGCTGAACAAGGAGGCCAGGGCCGATGTGGAGTGGTGGTACCACTTTGGCCTGGACTGGAACGGAACCTCCCTGCTGAGTTCGCGGTGTGCGGAGCCTCAGGCCACTATGCTGTCTGATGCGTCCGGTGGCTGGGGCTGCGCGGCTACATGGGACGGCTGCTGGTTCCAACTGAGCTGGAACGAGGCCAGGGCGGCTGAGGGCTGGAACATCATGCCCAAGGAACTGCTGCCCATCGTGATCGCAGCTGTCGTGTGGCGGGAGCAGTGGAGGGGCAAAGTGGTGAAGGCCAGGTGTGACAACATGGCTGTGGTGGCCACGATCCAGTCCGGGTCGTGCAAGGAGTCGGTGGCCATGCACCTGCGGAGATGCCTGGCCTTCATCGAGGCCTCGGTACCAGTTACCATTATGGCTGAGCACATCAGGGGGGTGGACAACACAGTAGCCGATGCGTTGTCCAGAGATAACCTGGAGGCCGCATGTTCTGTTATGCAGGGGCCAGTGGGAGTGGCGGTGACCATCCCAGAGGGACTGGTGGAACTGCTGACCGCTCCGGATCGCTCCTGGAGAGAGCGGGATTGGACCACGCTGCGGAATTTCTGCTCGACCAAGGCCTCAGCAGGACCACCATGAAGAGATATGAGGGAGTGTGGAGGAGGTACTCGCGGTGGTGCGAGGGGCTGGAGGAGGCGCCGCTGCCAGTGTCGGAGGAGAAGGCGACGGGCTATGTGGTCTCACTGGCCCAGGAGGGCATCAAGGCGGCCACTGTGAGATACCATCTGGCGGGGCTGAGGCAGGCTCACATCAGAGCCGGTCTGCCGCCGCCAGACTGGAGCGGGATGGCCAAGTTGGCCCAGATAAGGAGGGGCATGGAGAGAGTGCAGGCCACCAGCCAATCGCAAGAACCTACGAGGCAGCCGATTCGATGGCCACACATGCGGGCGTTGCAGTCGGTATGGGGCACTCAAGGGGTGAAAGGCAGAATGCTGTGGGCCGCCGCCTGCCTGTGTTTCTTCGGCTGCCTGAGGGCAGGCGAGGCCCTGGCCCCCGAGCAGGAAGAGTTCGATGCAGGTGCCCACCTCACCTGGACGGACGTGGAGGTGGGAGAACGCGATGGCAAGGAGAGGGTCCGGGTTTGCATCAAACAGTCCAAGACTGATCGCCTGAGGAGGGGTGCGCATGTGGTACTGGATAGCTCGGGCATGGGCATCTGCCCGGTGCAGGCGATCTTGGCATACATGATCGACAGGAAAACGGGCCCGGGACCGTTCTTCAAGGACGAGGCTCTCGGCGGCCTCACGAGGAAGAGGTTCGTGAAGGAGGTGAAGAAGGCACTGGAACTGGCGGGCCTGTCTAGTGCAGGCATATCTGGTCACAGTTTCAGAATCGGCGCTGCCACGGCGGCTGCGGCAGGCGGGGCCTCCGACGAGGAAGTGAAGGCGCTGGGGAGATGGACCAGTCGCGAGTACAAAGGGTACATTCGGAAGGAGACGACGACCCAACACGCTGCGGTCGAGAAACTCGGACAGGGGGAAGGCCAGACTGGGACATGACAAGGGGCTCCAGGGCGGTGGGGACCCAGGACTGGAACGGTACGAGACCTGCTGTCACTTGTGTCACCATGTGTTGTCATCTGTATTGTGATGTATATACGTTATTTGCCTATGGGTGTACAGGGCAGGGGTGGCTTGTGGTGGGGTCTAGGGTGTGTGCGTCGGAGCAGTCGGGGCTCTCCGAGGGGCTGTTGTTGGGGGTGTCAGTGGGGGTGTGGCAGCCACGAGAGGTGTGGCTGCACAAGGGCAAGCCTGATGCAAACGCAAGACTTGCCAGAATCCCAACAGGACCCATCGGAGGCGTGGCAGGGGAAAAACATAAAGACCTGCCACGCGCGCGCGACTGCAAACCTTCGGCACACACTCATCGGTAAGGAAGGAAAGGTAACATACCACAAATATTAGTAAGGTACATAGGGTTAGACTGCAATCGTCGCCTTAGCAGGTAACGGCAGGTGTAGTGGAACGTACCGAGGTCACGACAGGTTTAGTGGAACGTACCGAGGTTACCGGCGTAAGAGGGGTAAGAGGAAGTCGGGGTTTGAGGTTAGCTGCCCCACTGCGTACGCATGCGCAAGGGGCACAGGTGCTAGTCAAATAGAAAGGACCTCGTGGACTAACCGCAGTCTGAACTTAAGTAACAAAGACCGAAAATGGAGAACCGCGGAGGAAAGGCCACCAGGTCCGCCAAGGTACCCTCAGGGGAGCCCTCAGAGGATGAATCGCCCACCCAGCCCAACCCAGATTTAAAAAGGGGAGGGGGGAGGACTATCTCCGGCAGCACCACCCTGGGGGTGGGGCTCCGTGACTAGGTTTTCAGTTGTGCGTGTGGGGGTGTGGCAGCCACGAGAGGTGTGGCTGCACAAGGGCAAGCCTGATGCAAACGCAAGACTTGCCAGAATCCCAACAGGACCCATCGGAGGCGTGGCAGGGGAAAAACATAAAGACCTGCCACGCGCGCGCGACTGCAAACCTTCGGCACACACTCATCGGTAAGGAAGGAAAGGTAACATACCACAAATATTAGTAAGGTACATAGGGTTAGACTGCAATCGTCGCCTTAGCAGGTAACGCTCATCAACCATGCCCAGGCCTACAGAAACAACACAAACCAGTGCCATTAGCACATTGGTCTCGCTGCCAACGTTCCCCAGCACACCCTGACAATATTTACAATGCCAGGCCTTTACAAACATTGGTCACAACACTACTTGGAGAGGTGAATCTCGCATCATGACAAAATAGAACACATGCAACTGAGCCACATGCTCAAGCACCTCGCTGATCCACCCATATAAACTGGGCCACATGTCCACATATCAGTGCTACACAATGAGCCACATGCTCAAGCACATCACTAAATTAACCACATACACTGGGCCACATGCCCACATGTCAGTGCCACACATTGAGCCACATGCTCAGGCACATCACTGATTTATCCATGTAAATAGGCCACATGCCCATATATAAGTACTGTAAACTGAGTCACATGCTCCACATTGATCTACCTTTATAGATTGACCTTACAGTGAGTCATCTACCCACACTAATCTATAAACACTCAAGTTTGGGCCACTTGCCCATATAAATGCCACCCAGAAATTGAGCCACAAGCCCATAGTCAACCCAGACCAAGTGGGCCACATGCCCCAGTCTAGGCTGCAAGAAAGACTGCCTCACACCCATGCATTAATCTCCCCCATAATAGAGCCTCAAACCCTGTAAGGTTCACACCCATCCCTGCCCCAGTAGAGTAGGCTACAACTACTCTGAATAAGTGAAGATTCTGGTGGCTAGCTTCAGATACTTTTTTTTTTCCCTTTTTCCTTTTTGGACGAACACCCCACCAAAAAAAAAAAATGGCTTGACCCACCCAAAGTTGTTGAGAAACACAGCTGCCCTAACTACCCCCTACTGCTCTTAATAGCAAGTCCAACATACCAGCTGTGGTGCCACTAGTCCCGCTACTGCAGCCAGTCTTCTGGGCTGTCTCACTTGCCAATTTCTCGATGGCCCCACTAGCACTGCTGCCCCCAGGGGCTGATGACATAGGTCTAGCACTGGCCTGCCGGCGCAAAATTTCTTCCACCATCGCTTCAACTCTAGCTTCAACTGTAGCTTCGACTCTCCTGTCAAAATCTGCGTCAGCCCTTTCTTCCACCGCCTCCCCACCACCTGGCAGGGGTTCTCCACTGGTACCCTTCCTCCTTAACCGCTAAGTCCATCAGACGCCATCAGAAAAACTTGACTGTTTCCTACTCTCTGTCGTGTTCTCATAAGGTTGTGCTCGCGCATCCACGTGGGCATTCTAATATTATGCCCCATGCAGTCTATCCCCGACAGCCCTACTACACCTTACCCAACCAACTTGAGGGTATTCCGCCTGGTATTAACCCCGCCTAGCCTGCTGCTAAGCTGTCGTAAAATAGGATGTTGCTGTATTTACATTAATTAAATAGGATGTCACTGAGATAACAATATAATGTCCTTCATTTTCTATTGTTCTTTTATATAATTTGTGTAGAATTCTTTGAACTAATCTGCTGCCATTGGAACCCTGAATTTGAAATATCCATCAGTATACGGAATTTTATTTTATTTTTTTGCATAGTTTTTGTCTGTTTGTTGTTTTTTTTATTTATTTTTATTGCTGTTTGTTTTTGTTTTTTGTTTGCATGTGTGTGTGTGTGTGTGGACTATTTCATTATTGTAATTATTTTCTTAATATTTATGATCCTTTACCTAAATAAAGTGTCTATGATACATACCTGGAGCTATGAAATAGTATAGTAAGATATGCAACTGACAACTGATACAATGTAGACTGCCATGCTGCTGAGCAGTTAGTACAATGAAGCGTCAAATAAGGTTGTATATGCATTTAGCACCCATTTACATCCTGCCACTGCTGCATAGCAACTGCATGGCCTTCCTCTTACAGCTTGTACATGAATCTCAGGATATGGAATATGTGCAATTGGATCTACATTAATAAGTAGAGGCCATAGTCACGATAGCATTCCCTCGATGTATAACAGCTGATTCTGATACTCAAACAGTAGTGTACGTATGCAATGCTTTTATCAGCCTATTCCACACAATTTTTACTCCCAACTTTACACTTGCCAAGTTAGTATACTCATGTTCGCTATTGCTGCCTTTTGCTTATTTAAACAAAACTGAATAAAAAATAATAATACGATCAGAATAGCAAAAGGTCCTCAATCAAACAAGCTTACTACTAACATACACCCATTATAAACATAGATTTCTGCAAATAATTGTAGAATGTCACATTACCAAGTCTACTACATAATATGAGTGTGATGAAGTCAGTGAAATGACAACTAGTACAGCTAATTTGTAGTCCAATCTCATAGAACATGTACATAGTAGAGTGATTATACAAAACCCAAGGCTCCCAGAGAACAGCTCATGGAAAACAAACTCTGAATGGTAGACATATGACATTCCCGGCAGTCCGGATGACCAGAACTGTTGGTAAATTAGACTCCATCACAAGCAGAAGCCCACTTGGATTACTAGCTATGTACCTACATAAAATAATAATAATAATAATAATAATAATAATAACAACAACAACAATAGCAGTAGTAATAATAATAATATTAATAATAATTAACAACAACAGCAATGCATAATAAAAGTAAAAAACAATAACAACAAAACACAAGAACAACAACAAAAACAACAAAAAAAAAAGATAAAATTATACTAGTAATACTATAGCTGAGTCATTACTTTTTTTTAATAAAAATGACAGATAACTGATGACAGAATTACTGACTGATTGACAGACAAAAATAATGACTGACCAGAGGTAGTCATGATGTTCTTATGACAGTCGTATTGACTGACCGACTGACATTACTAACTCAAGTCACTGGTCACATGAGGACATCATCACTACTTCTAGTCACTGATCGCATAAGAATCTCATGACTACCTCTATAGTCACTGGTCAAATGAGAATCTCATCACTACCTCTAGTCACTGGTCATATACGAACTTCATGACTACCTTTAGTCACTGGTCATATGAGAATCTCATCACTACCTCTAGTCACTGGTCACATAAAACCTCATGACTAACTCTAGTCACTCGTTATATAAGAACCTCATGACTACCTCTAGTCACTGGTCACTAGAAGGCATGAGCCTAAAAAATGGCTCCTTGATGATGAGAGGCCGAAAGCCGCTTGCACGCGTGTTTAAGTTTCTAGAAATCACGTGATAGTTTAGCAGGCGTGGCTCTAGATCGTAACTTATAGCATGCGCGTTTGACGTGTGCGGTTCGCCTGGCCATATGGAATCAATGAAAATGAATGATTATACAAGACAGATAAATTACATTAAAAAAATGTTTTTTTCATGGTAAAGTTTTAGGCAGGTGTGATTCTTGTTTTAAGTCCAAAAAAAGTACGAAGTATTGCCGCGTCCAGCACAGTCACCATGAACAGCAGGCAGCACTATGTTGTTCTTGCTTTGAACAGGCTCTAGTCTCAGCCACTCACTGTCGCATAACACTTGGCCATCTGGAGGAAGGTGCATACTGGATGACAAGGAATCTGCAGAAAACTGATAAAGTGCCATCATGTTACTTTGATTTGTCATCAGTTACCTTCACAACACATAATAGCTATTAACATTGAAACCGATCCCACATGCAGTATTTCCCATCTTGGGCCCCAGTGTCCCCAGGACTATGGTGAAGGTTTTTTACTGAATTACACTGCTGATAAGTGGGAGCTATGGAGAAAATGCTTTGAAAATCAAACAGGGGCCATTCTCAAGTTATCTACTAGTAGTAACAAAAACAAGGAATCTAACTGTGGAGTGCTAAAGAAAGGGACAGACATCTTTACGTATAAAGTTAGCTGGAGGCAACAGTACACTTGTTTTCGAGGAGGGAACCCACGTCATAAAACTAACGCCTCTAAAAATCCAAGAAATGCCCCAGGATCTAGAATAAGTGGATGTCAAGCAACACTGAATGTCAGACTACTTAAGCTAGAACACACAGCTATTCTTCATATACATTTTCCTTTAGCAACAGCTCACAACGGGCATTCACTCAAGTCTCTTGCTGACATGCATGCATACCAACCTCTCCCAGAGATAGCTGAAAGGATAGAATCCTTGGTTTGCAACAGCCATTTAAACCAAATCAGCCTAAAATTGTCACTCAAAGAATGGGTACACAGAGAGGTGATTCCAAAGCATATGAAAAATGGCATACTTGAGGAAATGCCCAATGAGTTTGATCGTCGCTACTACCCAACCACCCAGGACCTAAGAAATATAACAAAGGGAGTCATCAACAAAATCAGAAAAAACACTTTTGACCAAGATGCCCTTGAAATACTTTTACATGATGAAGTCAAAAGAGACAACCAGTTTCAATATTTCCTTCGAAAATACCAAGATTTTGAAGATAACGAAGTTGAAACGTAAGAACTAACACAATAAAGGAAACCCAGAATCTCATTTTCACCCCCCAATCAAACAGTTCCCTTTCCTGTACAAAAAGTTACTTCCTTCGCACTCACACCGTCAGTTTACTAATCACCTTGCCTAACAAATGCCTCCTCCCTCCTCATAGGCAAAATGTAACCCTATCTATAGCAAGACCTTTTCCCCACTACAAACTACCCACTTCCCATAACTTATGTGTTTACTCCTCCTACGCAAACACAGCAACACAAGTGCTATTTTTTTAAAATTATTTTTCATTTATTGTCTAATATAATAGGGTTAAATAGCTATATTGGAAATGGAAATATACACGAAATAACAACAACAACAAAATACTGTTTCTCTTAGGATGTTAAGAGTTTGCGGCCACATTTTTGACATCATCCATTAATAATGAAACAGTTTTAAGTTGTGGAAGTTCAAAGCTATTGCTAGGTGCCTCTAGTCCACTAATTAGATTGATTCCATAAGCAATTGAAGCATTCATAGTACTTAATCTGGGTTCCTTTCAGCTTTTCACCAAGGGGGGGGGAGAAATTAGATAATGTTAATTTTGAGGGGGCATACAAACAAACATTACATTCTAACAGGAAGGAGGATTTGGTAGAACTTGAGTACTACCCTTCAGCTCACAAGAGAAAAATTTAAAACAAAATTACGTGTTTCATTAAGTTCATTACAATCAACAGACAGTACTAAATGCGACATGACATTTATGGGTATATAATACTTTATTTATGTGCATTATTTTCTCGCTTTCAACCCTTGAAAATATATATGTACCAGTATAATACATCTCTAAGTATGACATTCTTATGACTGTGTGTAACAGAAGCACTCCCGAGGACCTTTCACCTCCCGAGGATCTTTCACCACATAACTATTCAGCTACTGACCACAACAGCACCACCACAAGTAGTGTTGAAAATTCATTTCTCTTAGTTCTACAAACAAATAGCCAAAAGGATCATATGAAGAAGTATGGCAACAGCATAACACTAATGGATGCAATTTATCGCACAACTAAATACGGATTTCCTTGCTTTTTTCTGACCGTAAGAACATCCATTGGAACTGGCATGGTCATTGCAACCATCATTCCTCAACATGAGAATGAGGACATGATCACTGAAGGTCTCAGCATTCTCAAGCAATGGAATCCTGAGTGGTCACCTAAATATTCAATGACGGACAAGAGTGATGCTGAGCTTAATGCCATAAAAACAGTATTCCCATCAACCATTCGTCTTTTGTGCGATTTCCATCGAGCACAAGCCTGGGAAAGATGGGTGAATAAAGGCATGAATGGCGTACAATATCAACACAGAAATGAAATTCTCGAACATCTTAAAAGTTTAGCATATTCCACATCAAGTAAGTTTTACATACAATGGTCAGAACTACATGTGATAGACAAACGTATTATCAAAAAACTAAGCAAACTAAATTCACAGCATACAGTTACCATCTGAAAATAGAGCAACAACTTGGTAATTTTTCATTAAAATCCATTTCCTAAATCTGATCACTAATTATTTAATCCCTACACTGACGGATTTCTGACCAAAATATTTTTTTTCCTTATTTTACAATGCCACAATTCGGTAAAACAAAAATGTATACTATAGCTTCTGTCAAGAGCCTGCAATACAACCATTCTAAAGAGCAATTTATAATGACTACAGACAGTAGAACATGGTTAAAACAATCCGACTCACATATAACCCTTTCACCGCTAAATCTTTATCAGGCACAAGAAAAGTTATAACAAATCATAATAAATCAACAAAAGAGAAAATTACCTAGCAACTATGCTGCATACAGAAAATAAAGCTGAGGGGGAGGGGGGGGGGGCAAAATGGGATTTTAGAGATTGTAGGGGGGGGGGGCAGGCAAGCTTTATGACACCTTTTGTGAATATTTTACCGTATCACACTTCTAATTCTAAGAATAGCAATTGCAAGAAAAAAAGACATGTGAGTAAAAAAGCTAATGTTTCAAATAGCATGGAATACCTAAAAAAATCAGGGATATACACCATAGTGGCAGGACAGGCAAAGCTGTCAAGTAAGAACTATAATAATAATAACAATAATCATAATAATCATAATAATAATTGTCATAATCATAATAATTATAATCATATAATTATAATCATAATAATCATCATAATAATAATATTGTTATTCAGGGATTTATACCAGATTTTTGGCTGGGGTAACTACAACATGTGTACCAAAAAAAAAAATTATTTAGGCCGAAATTTCAAACTTCCATTAAGTCAGACGCATCAGTTTGTGAACTTTTTACAAAAGCAAGCCATGAATGAGAAACAAGTTCAGAGCTAGATAACTAAATTTTATATCTATGTAATGCCAATATTTATACTGAATACAGAGACCCAGTTTGACGAAGTTCTTTGTATTATAAAGGCTCAGAATTGGTACAAAGACAATTTGAAACTTCAAAACTACCTGGATAATGAATGGCTCAGCTGCACTGAAGTAAGCAAGTTATGGAAGTATATATAGTCAGTATATGTGTCTGTTCATGAGAATAGCTTGTATTATGCAGCCCCAACATGTTTTTCTAAGCTGCACTCGGTTGAGTGATAAGCTTCAACCGACACTGACATATTCATGGCACTAAACTATTCCTCTTAGGCTCTTTTAGCACTTGTTAATCCTTTAACAATACTGATTAATTGGCTTCACCTGGATTTCCAGTGGATAATCACTATACATATGTGTACTATGTATATGCACTACCGTATAGCCGGAAATATTGACAAAGAATTTAATTTGGTGATGTGGCGGTTTTGGTCCTAAATAGCCAATAAATAAATAGTCAACAATGTTCCTCTTGACGATTGAAGCTACCTGATCTCAGTGTATAACCAAACTTAAATCCGTCTATAGCATCTCAATGGCAAATAGTAAAATATAAATCCCATCAATAATTCTGGCTATACGGTATGCAGGCTTTTGAAAAAAACAAAAAAAACAAAAACAAAAAACAAAACGGAACGTATACAAATATTTAAACCATATGCAGTAGAAAGTCAGTTATTCGAACAATTGGGTCCGAGCAGGCATGGAACACGCTCATTTTCAGTGCTGGTGCCAATTTACATGCTATTTAATAATTTGCTATATTATTAAGCAAAAATAATAATGTGGCTGTATAACTGTTTTTTTAACTTGTCCGACATTCAGAGTGGTGGGGCTAAACCCTACCAGCTCTAGTGGTTGCTCTGGCTTTGCCAAGCCGGGTGGTGTCAGATAAGTGAAGTGCTCAGATTACTGAACAACATAATAAAAAGTTTAGTAGAGCACTACCTAAAGGATGCAATTTTATGCTCGCTCATGCTGCTAATATATTTTGAGTGTTTGGTTGACAGACCCTTTTAAATAACTGACAGTCAACTATTTGACTTTGTACTGTACAGTGAAACCTCTCTAATTCACACTCCAAACTTTAGAGCAATTCTATTATTTAGGCAGCTAAAGCAGGGTAAATGAGTGGGTGATTTAACCATTTAGTGACCCTTCCCAGCAAAATTATTTTAAAAATACAATATTGATTTAATGAGATACAGGCACTATCAGAGTTGCAGGCATCCTTTGGTCCCAAAGAGCCCAAATAAAAACAACTATTATATGTACATTATTGTATATGCCCATACCGAAGAACACAATATGATAGGATAATTAATGAAAATGTGTGTAAATGTTCTTTGTGTTTAGCTATGGGCCCACTATTGCCGGCAAAGCTTTCATAATCAAGTGGACACCAATAATATCACAGAAGCATTTAACAATGTGCTACGACGAAGGTACCTTCCACTTCGACAAGATACAACCGTGCATGCATTTGTGCAAATTCTGACTGAGGTCGCATTCCCTGAACTAGAGAGCAACTACATGCAGTCCATCATTAAACAGACTCAAGCCTATCGTAAACCACGTTATGACATACCGTTGTATTTAGAAGGAAGACCTAACAAAATACAGAGCCTCTGCATGCTCAATATTGAACGAGCAAAACTTATCACCAAAAAAGATATTCATGAAGTTCAAAGAGGAATATTTGAAATCAAGTCAAAAGGCACAAATATATGGAGCATAAATGTCACAAGTGGGAAGTGTACTTGTCCGGCATTTGAGTCGAGTCACACTCCATGCAAACATTTCTTCGCAATATTTCACCACTACCCATCATGGAGTTGGAACGACTTGCCCGCAAGTTTGACAGAATCTAATCACATGGTTCTTGACATCATTAGTGAACCACCCACTAATGATATCAGCACTAACTCACCACTAGTCACAGTTACCACCAATAGTAACAGTCAAGAGCTGCCTGGAAAAACTAAGACAACCGCCAATGTGATATACAGGCTACAAAAAAATATTGAGGAGACAGTGGCCAGATGTCGAACACTAGCTTTTTTTACTAGCGATGTTACAGCTCTTGAAAATGCGTTAGCACACTGTGAAGCAGCCAGAAATACACTAGCAACATCAGCAACATCAACACAAGACAACCTTCCTCCAATTATTACTGCAATTGAAAAGGCTGGAGTGGAAGATTTCAAGAAAACTAGTAAACACTTTCACCGAACCAGTATTAAACACCAAGCATCCACTAGGAAAGTCCGAACAACAACTGGTAGGGCAAAGGTCATGAAAGAACCATTACTAAAGGGATGCAATACTATAGTTGGCCGACCTAAACTCAAGAAGAAAAAAAATTAGAAAAAAATGCTTTCCAAGACAAATATCACAGATAAACAGAGAAAAATTCATAAAAGCAACAAGAGTGTTACGAAAAGGTACGTGAATTCAGTACAAACATTGCTTCAACCCCCAGGGTAATTATTTTTTACCTACGTATGTTTGTTGGGCAGATTAAAAAAAATAATGAGAATATTTAGCATCTAACAAACAAATGAGACATGCTAACTAATAATTAACAAGGTTTTACATTTTGCCACCTAAAATTTTGGACGTCACTCAGGTTCAACAAATTGTTACATAAGATTTCTCAATGGCTCCACTCAGCTAGTTAAATCTATATTTTTAATTAATTTTTTTTCTTCGAAAAATGATTACTTCAAAACAGTGATAAGAAGGAATTTTAGAGTGCCTCATACTCAATTTCTGTAACAATATTATTGCAGCACGACAGACAGCTATTCAGCAAACTTCTACACACAAAGTAACTGCATCAGAGTTAATGGAGGTAATTATATATAAAAAAAAAGAATATGTATATCACAAAGAGATGTAATATATTTTATCCCTCACACTATCTCATATACTCACTTCACTTGTAGGGACTGACCAGACCATTCTCTCGCTTTGTAAAGCTGGATCCCACCATCTCTGATCTTTCAATTCCAGAACTAAAGAAGAGAATACAAGATGAGCAGATAAGAAAGAGTATGAAAAAGGGCCAAATAAATTAAATATGGTTTCTGCCCAGTGGGAAGAATGGGACATGGAAAAAGCCAATGTGATTTTTTTTTTGATTACTCAAACATGCTTCGTTATTCATAGCCAGTATGAAATGTCCCAACAATACATGAACTACCTTATAGCTCAAGCAACTATTTGTGCAGCGATTGGTAATAATATTAGAATGTTGAAAGTCAATTGACATCAATATATGTAGTAATAAACTTATGTAAATTACCACGTCGAGGAAAACTAGATGTTTTTTTTTTTGTTAATGGCATTATGAAACCTCACTCATTGGGCATTAAATAAATCCAAATAAATACTTTAGCAAGTCATATTAACTGTTTAGAATTGCACTTATTAATGCAAAATGAAAGCAGAAAAAAACATCAAAATTATTAAAATTTTCAAAAAAACAACAAGTGATAATTGTTATTAACTTGTGTCAACATACTTACACATATCTTTATACACTTCAGGTAATGCAACAAGGAAACAAAGTGGTGTCTCGTCATGTGATTGTGCTGGATGTACTAAACAAAACTGCGGCAAATGTAAGATGTGTTTGGATATGCCAAAATTTGGTGGCAAGGGTAAAAAGAAACAGAAGTGTTTGCTAAGGAGATGTGAATTGTCCACTAATGCAGTGTCAATCGTGTGCACTAAACAAGACATTGAAACACTTCTTCCCTCCAGGTGGCTCAATGATAGGGTAAGTAATACAAAACAATGTGGTGTGCTTTATTAACAATATTCAGAACTATGCCCATTTATAGATGACAGTGTAATGGCAAGAAAACACGTTACATAATAAGTTGGTGTGCAGATAAATAGTAGCATAAGAAAAGAGTTAGGCTAGCCAAACAAAATATTAATTTATGGGATGTATTGGTGCACCGGAAGTAGGTCCAAATTTGTAAACACATCTGTATTTTTCTAACAGATTATAGATCGTTACTTCAAGCTACTCATTGACACATACAACACTGAGAATGAGGGCTACATACATGCTTTTAGCTGCCACTTCTACACAAAAATGGCAAATGTGGGATTCAATAAAATGAGTAGATGGACCAAGAAAGTAAATTCAATGTCACAAATTAATAAACAGTTGTTTTTTGGTAGTTGCTTTTTATTTTTTTTTATTTTATTTTTTTTTTAAATAACTCAATGTAGGTTGACTTATTCCATGCACAAATGGTACTAATTCCCATTCACCTTGGTGCTCACTGGGCAGTTGTTTTTGTTAATCCTGGATCAGATACTATTGAATATTACGACTTCATGCAACAAGAAAATGGAAAATGCTTATGCCTCATCAGGTAAATACTCTCTCTCTCTCTCTGGCTTTAAGCTGCATGCACATGTAATGACTGTTATATAGAAGCTTCTTGAACTGGGAAGAAAGCGAAGATGATGCAATAAAATCACGGTCATGGAATGTATCATCAGTGAAGGTAGTGTTACAACAGGTATTAATAGTATGTCATCACATCATAACTTTTATACAACAGGGAATACCACAACAAATGAACAGTTACGACTGTGGAGTATTCGTCTGCATGGTAAGTAAATGTTATAGTATCAAGAAAGTGTCACAAACTCCTGTATTTGCAGTATGCTAGATGCAAAGTACTGAAAACACCTATGCTATTTTCTCAAGTAAGATCATCGTCAACCTCATCTTGATTAATATTATTTTATGAATATTTCTAGGTACATATGCCAGCAATCCGGACACATATACAGCAAGAGATATCACATGGAAATTTAATCACTTTACAAGTGCAATAAACTTGACACAAGCCATTCTGTCAAAATTAGTTTTAGTGCTATTGTTTTGTACCAACACATTTGTGATTTTTTTTTATTCCTGTCATGTACACAACACTTGACATACCTAAAGCGTAGACACGTCACTGACAGGCACAAGCCGCTAACACACACTCCGCTCGTTGTAGTGACTCCGCCATCCCACCACAGCCTCTTCTCTTCAGATCGATAAAACACACAGCTTAAATTCAAGTCTCGTGAGTGAATAGGGGAATCCCAACATTTAAATTGATACAATGACATCACTCTGCAAAGACCACGCACGCGCTAAGCGGCTTTCGGCCTGCACCTAACAAGAGCCTAATGAAAAGTTAGTCTCATGTACCCAATCCCTTTACCAACCGCTAATCGAGTGTAGAGGTTCTAGGTTGGTAAAGGGTCTCGCCGAATGAATATGGACTTGATATTATCGCTAAGCAACTCGAAGAAAACTCAAAGGATGCCGAAGACCTCATGAAACTGCTATCTGCCAGCCAGAAGAGAGCAGTGAACCTAGCAAAGGAAAAAGGATCATAAACCTGGCTGACAGTGCTCCCGCTCTACACAGGGTGCATTTCACGACGCCCTCGCACTGCGCTATGGCTGGACCCGTGGGAGACTACCAGCTAAATGTGCATGTGGGGCCGTCTTCTCAGTTGAGCATGCCCTTTCATGCCCCAAAGGGGGGTTTCCATCCATCAGACACAACGAAATACGGAATTTGACAGCAACACTCTTAACTGAGGTGTGCAAGGATGTATGTATTGAGCCTGACCTTCAGCCCGTGTTTGAAGAACTGAATGGTGCGACTGCTAACTCACAGCCAGGAGCAAGACTCGACATTGCAGCAAACGGTGTTTGGGGCGGCAATCACGAAATAACATATTTTGATGTAAGGGTATTCAACCCCTATGCCATGCAAATGGTGTATAGCACGAACAAGCCAAGAAACGGGCATATGAGGAGAGAATTAGAGAAGTGGAACACGCCACATTCACACCAGTTGCACTCTCTACTACCGGTGGCATAGCAAAGGAAGCCAGTATATCTATTAAAAAATTAGCGTCCATGCTCGCCAATAAGTGGGAACACAGTTATAGCAGTACTCTTCAATGGTTACGATGCCGCCTATCCTTTTCTCTTCTACGGTCCTCTATCCAAGCCATTTGAGGAGCCAGATCATCCATTGGACATGCTGTAAGAATACCAGCTGCAGTAGACCTGGTGACCTCAGAAGCACATCTAAACTGATCTAATTTCATTTGCTTTTTGACTGTAACTCAGTTTATATTATTTTGTATCGTATTGTATTGTAGTGTATATAATTAAAAAAAGAAAAAAGAAAAAAAAAAGCTAGATTACTGAACTCAGTTTTGGTAGCAACACCAGTGACAGAACAGTGAGTAAAGCCTACACAAACCAAAAGCGGTTGATTTAAATTCTAAGCTTACAGCTTCTTACCCAATGCACGGATGATCCTAGCGTCTTACAACTAATATTATTGGCGAGCGAGCGAAGCGAGCGAGACACTATCAGGGGTAACTCAATCGAGATTTCGCTATATTTATTGGCGAGCGAGCGTAGCGAGCGAGACACTCTCAGGGGTAACACAATCGAGATTTCGCTATATTTATTTATTGGCGAGCGAGCGTAGCGAGCGAGACACTTACAGGGGTAAAAATGAAAAATCGGGGATGTTTGTTTATTTATATATATGGACGTATGTATGTCATTTTGTACTTTGACCCTCCGTATTTTTGTGTTCGCTCCGCGTTCGACCCCGTCCCAAACTTCACTAAACAGAATCCTCCGGTTTAGTGACCATTACCCGTATCGCCTTAGAAATTGAATTGTTTACGGCTTTGAATTGTATTGCGGGTGCAGTTAAAACTCATAATCTTATGGGAGCTCCATTTCTATTCGAGTTAGTGGCGGTGGTAAGTTAATGCGCTATTTGTCACAGTTATAAGCCCTACTCAACAGTATTTACTTTAAAATGCATTGTCCACTAAACGAACCACGAAGGTAAGTCTTGCGTAGTTATGTTTAGTTGTGTGAAAGTATTGTGCGTTACAACTACTATTAAGAATATCACAAAGAAAATTTTAAATAACGTGATTTGATTTTGTTGCTTCTTTTTCAATTCAAACTGTTGCGGGAGCGGTTACTATGACATTGAAACCCCTTTACCTCATACGTATTTTAAAAACTCGACTTTATTTTAATAGCTTGAGTGTTAGTTGTTAAAATCAAATTTAACAATAGTGTAGTTCAAGGCTCGCTCGCCATTTGTGCTCAAGCACACCACTAGTTTATCTGTTTATGGGGTACGTGAGACCTCTGTTTTCGCCCGCGCTTCTAATTACGTAAGTTAGGTAAAGCGTTCACAGTTCCAGTATTTTTCAATTAACGAGCTCTGAGAATCCTTAGTGGCGGTGGTAGGTAAATGCGTTCTTTGTCATGGCTATAAGCCATGGGCAACAGTATTTACTTGAAAATACATTGTCCACTAGACTACTGCGAAGGTAAGTCTGTGTACGTGCATGTCCAGTTGTGTCAAAGCATTGTGTGTTACAACCACTACTTAGCTAAAGAATATCACAAAGAAAACTTTTAAATAACGTGTATTGTTTTGTTATTGTTGTTTTCCTTCCAAGCAGTTGCAGAGAGTTGTTACTATGGCACTGAAATCCCTTTACCCTGTATGCTAAATAAAAAACTGGACCTTATTTTCAGTAGCTTCAGTGTTAGAAGTCAAAATCATTCATATAAAAATAGTATAGTGTTTAGGCTCGCTCGCCATTTGTGCTCAAGCACATCACTAGTTTATTTATCTGTTTATGGGGTACGTGAGACCTCTGTTTTCGCCCGCGCTTCTAATTACGTAAGTTAGGTAAAGCGTTCACAGTTCCAGTATTTTTCAATTAACGAGCGCGGAGAATCCTGCTGCACTGCCTTACGCAACTCTGTTTCAACCAAAACGTTTATACTATAGCTACTCTCTTCAGAAGAGAGTAGCTATAGTATAAACGATAACTTCTGTAATATCAAATTGAAGTTACTTTGACCATCTGAATTACCTCGAATTCTTGACAACAAGCTCTCAGCTACATAAACAAAAGACAATCAATTTTAGCACACAAATACAAAATTACTTTCTTACCTCATTTTCTTGAGCAGTAGTAACTTCCTAGTACCAAATCTGACTATTTGAATTTACCAGTCACTGTTGACAACAAGCTCTTAGCTGAGTTAACAATAACAGAATTACCTGAATAAACTTAGAAAGCAGTGGCAAAGAAGCGCAGTTTGACAAAGACTTCACAATTGTTTCAAGAACATGCGCTCTTTGTCATGGTTATAAGCCGTGCGCAACAGTATTTACTTGAAAATACATTGTCCACTAGACTACTGCGAAGGTAAGTCTGTGTAGGTGCATGCATGTCAAAGCATTGTGTGTTACAACCACTACTTAGCTAAAGAATATCACAAAGAAAACTTTTAAATAACGTGTATTGTTTTGTTGTTGTTTTTTCCTTCAATTCAAGTAGTTGCAGAGAGTTGTTACAATGGCACTGAAATCCCTTTACCGTGTATGCGAAATTTAAAAACTGGACCTTATCAGTAGCTTAGTGTTAGAAGTCAAATAAAAATAGTATAGTCTTTAGGCTCGCTCGCCATTTGTGCTCAAGCACATCACTAGTATAGTTTGTTTTGAGTTCATATTGAAGGGTTTTTGTACGCACCTGTGCTAATCAATTAATTGGGTAAAGGGGTTTACAACTACTTCATCTTAAAAGGCTTCTCAAAGTGGTTCGGTAAAGCGTCACCTTTTCAATTACTATGGTAAGTTGATTTGTGCAAAGACAAATGCTGTTTTTACTTTCTTGAATTGCGTTGACACTTTTACCATATCATTAAGATGTAAGCTCCGCATAGCAGAAATGCAATCTCAGGTTTTATTTAATTGTCTCCTATTTTTTTTTAAAGCCAAGACTATCTCTGGCAGATGAAACCAATGAGACTCATTACTTAAAGGTTAATGTCATCATAACAATATAATTTTAATAACTATTAGAAATAACCACATATACATATTTAGCTGTGTTGTTCTCAAACTTAGCTACCAAGCATGCCTTGAAATTCTTCATTAGAACTTTAAGCTCTTCAGCTTCCTCGTTGTTAGTGCTGTGAATAAAAACATTAAATTGAAATTAGTAAAGCTAGCTACTATTAATTATAGCTTGCACAATGACACATAAAGTGTGTTTTATAGAATCTTGCCCACTAAATTGTGAACCACATAAGACCAGCACAATGATATGCACATTAACTGTAAATATTCAATAATTATTTCCATCAACAAACTGGCCAAAGTTGTAGTCAGCCCACTAGCTAGTTCCTACCACTGTGTCAGTAGTTGAACACCTCTTAAAGTAGCAAGTCTGCATGGGCGTACTGATACACTCCACAGAAGTGTAGTAAAGTCACTATGCTTATAAGGGTGTCATGCTACACTCCACAGTGTTACCAAACACTTCAGAGTGTAGCACAACACCCCACAATACCGAAGTGTTCCACTACACCCCATTAAAGGTGTAGTGGAACACCCCATTTTTTACAGTGTATAACAAACATTGCATGATAATAACTAAAGAAAATCTCAACCATAAATAATAAACATTCTACCTCACGTGTCTTGTGTCGAGGCTATGAGGCCCAGAGGTCATAACCCTCCAGCTGAAGAGACACCCCGAGACTGT